>Ga0209755_10000024_pt1 | contig 252228 bp, 208 predicted proteins | sample TergutCo191P1_FD_187301 | JGI IMG/M metagenome (GOLD analysis project Ga0209755, IMG submission 187301) | Cornitermes sp. P1 segment gut microbial communities from Petit-Saut dam, French Guiana - Co191P1 (SPAdes) (version 2) | ecosystem: Host-associated > Arthropoda: Insects > Digestive...
CCCACTTCCTATGCTTGCGGGCTACTTTTTCATTGTGGGTATACACATAAAAATGCGTGTTGCACTTGCCACCAAAGGACACAAAAAAGCCCGATTGAAAATGAGTCCAATCGGGCAAAGGTACAATATCATTTCCTGTGACTACACATAATAGTTCATGTCGTGGGTAGAAAAATCCCCTTGCAGAATTTACATGACTTTTTTTGACGAGCCACCGTATAAGATTTTTGAATATAGGGGTTTACGGGGCATGGCGGCGCACTCCTAATGCCACCGTCTGCCGATAAAAGGGCGCATTTAATACACCCTCCGAAGTCCGATTTTTTCCAAAAGAAAACGGCGGCTTTGATTTTTATTTATCAAAACCGCCGCATGGCTGTGTTTTCTGTTTTAGGGCGCAATATGCCCCCTGCCGTTACTGCGGTTTTTTTTATTTACCGCAGGGCAAGGTTTCAAATTATCACAACCCTTTAATTTTCCAAACTTATGAACGTATTGCCTTTCATCAGTTTTATTCCTTAGCGTCATTGTTATGCTTATGCTTTTTCGAGAATATGCTCAGTCCACTTATTATCACTTGTAAAGCAGACATTCAGCCATATTTTATAATCAAGTTCGGCAAAGGCTTGTGCGAAACGGCTACGCAATTGGTCTTGCTCCGACAATGAACATAACTGTGCGCCTTCCCTAACAACGTAGTCAATTTCAACAATAACTTTGTTTCCGACTTTCCCCAACCGTAAAACTTTATCAAAAACATCATAGTCTTTGCTTATTTGTTCAATTTTTTCAGTAATGACATTGGCAATATCGTTTGATGGGCTTGTCTGCATTAGCTCTCTCATGCACGCCTTTATTCCAGCAATAGGGGATAAGGCAAAAATCAACATAAGTATAATTGCTAAAACAGGGTCAATATATGGGGTGATTCCACTAATGGGCGTTAGATTCAATATCCATGCAATACTAAAGCCAAGCACTATGCCAGCCCCAACCATTACGCTAAATTTCCACGCAATAACCGTCGCCATTACAAGCGGGCTTGGATTCTTTTTCGCCAGCATACTAAAATAGCGGTAAACACAGACATTGAATACGACGGAGAAACCCCCAAATAAGATACTTGATATTACTTGTATTTCGTGATTTCCCCCCGTAAGTAACATTTGCACACTGTTAAAAATAACCATCACACAAACTAAAAGCAAAAAAATATTATTAGGGATTCCAACAAAGGGTTCCAATGTTTCTTTGCCGAAAGGATATTTTTTCGCATTTCGCTTGCCGATAAATTTAATTACAAATAGGTTTATGATTGCTAAAGGGGCAGCACTTAAATTAGAAATGCCCTCTGCTATAATCGTTTGGGAGGAAACCAAAATGCCCGTAACCAATGCGATTGCCGCATAGGTGATTACAATCCCCACATTTATGGTTAGCATTTTCTGGGTTAGGGCTTCCGTTACTGACTTTTCGTTTGATTTGCTCGTATCTTGCATTGTACTACCTCCGTCTTGAAATTTTGCACCATAAGTATACAATAGCATATGAGATAGCTTTGTGAAGAAGGCACTTATTTGTGCCGTAGTTACCAAAAAGAAACTATTGGGGGTTTATCGTGAAAAAATCAAAAAAAGAGTTGCCGTCATGCCCTGTACAAATCACCTTGTCACTTATAGACAACAAGTGGAAAGTGCTTATCATTGGTGAAATTTTATTTGAGGGTACACAGCGTTTCAGCGAATTAAGAAAAGCCTTGCCCGCTATCTCTCAAAAGGTGTTGACACAAAATCTCCGCTCAATGGAAGATGACGGGCTAATCGTGCGTAAAGTTTTTGCGGAAGTTCCCCCTCGTGTAGAATATTCCATAACAGATGTAGGAAATAGCTTGCGTCCTGTTATAGATTCTATGATGAAGTGGGGCGAGGATTATAGACGCCTAATTGACGGGCAAATCGCAACCTATGGTTGACAAATTGCAATGCAAAATTGGTAGAGCTAAAGCCATTCAATACCGTATACTTATGACGAAGGTGGTGAAATGAATGGGAGTTGAACAAGCATCATCGGATAATAACTTGCAATAGAAAAATAAGCCGTGATTTGTGAAGGGTGTAAATAACGCAGTTCGGGAAACAGCATACCAAAAACACCTAATCTGTAATGAAATGACTTCACTGGCTGGATAGCAAAAACAAAGGGCGCACGATACCACAGCAAGCTGTTGCACCGTGCGCCCAAAAGTCCAAACTATAACCTACAATTGCTTAACTAGACTTACACACAAATCACATGCATCGTAGCAATTAAACGCATCAACCGTAATACCCTGCTTCTCTGCATAATCAACCAATTCAAAGACACCACCTTGAATGATAGCAAGCATAGCCTTATTTTCATAAGGATTATAACGGGCAATTATATCCAAGACATCTTCCTCGTAAATGTTACCAATAACAAATCCGCAAACCATGAGGTCTCCGTTGGGAACAATAGAAATATTTGTTACCGAAAGCACCTCTGCGCATTTGTGGGGTTCTTCTGCGGAAAGCGTTAAGCGGGGTTGTTCATAATACGCCCCCAATAACTTTGCGGCACGACCTACCAAAGCGATTTGATTTTCGTACTCGTCAACCAAGATAGGCAAATCAGAAAACTTTTTGAGGAGTTCCTTTGTCTTGGCGTTGTAAGGATTTTGATGCTCCTTACTTACAAGCCACGCCGGATATAAAGTAGCATTGGGGATTTTTGCATTGATTATATCACGGGCGAATTGGTAAACAGGTTCAAGCGGGATATGCTCTTGATGAAATGAATCAACGGAAAGCAACAAATTATTAACGCCCGCATCCGCTAAAGCGTTAGCAACAAGCCCACTTTTTTCTGCGCTGTTGGTAAAAAAACCGCTTGTTAAAATTTGGCGTGTTTTAATGCCACACCCAGTAGCCGCTTTATGGATTGCGGCTGTTACTTCGGGGTAGTATAGTGGCTCACCGCCAAAAGTCATAACCGATGTTACCTCATAGGCAGACGCGATTTTTTTAACTGCCTCAACAGCGTATTCCGAAAGGACATAAGGATGCGAACCCTGTTTATTTATGTCAGCACCACTCTGGCAATGCTTACATTTGCCACCGCATTGAAATGTGACGATAAACTCGATTCGTTTTATGTCCATAAATTTTGATAACTTTGTTTTCATAACCATACCCCTTTTCAAATTTTTATAATTAGATTTGAAAATCGGTGCGGTCAACTGACAACAATTAATTAAGGGTTAAGCTCGATGCAATCTGCTGTCAGATTTATAAACCGCACCGAGTAGTTACCTCGCATATTTCTTATCAAAGACTTCACATCCCTTGTGTTTTATTAATTTTGTTGCGATGAATTATACCATCAAAATAAATGAATACCAAGTGCGTTATTTACACCCTTCACAGTGTGCGTTACTATATAATATCGGAGGTTTGAAAAATGAATGAATTTTTATGTCAAAGTTGCGGTAGCTACTTTCCTATTGAGGGTAATTACGGTATGAATGCGGACGGCTCAAAGAACGAAGATTATTGCAAGTATTGCTGGGTTGACGGTGCTTTCGGCAAGCCGGATGAAACGATGGAAGAAATGGTTGACAGTGCTGTCCCTTGGCGTGTGAAAAGCGAAACGCTTCCCGATGGTTATCCTGATGCCAAAACCGCTAAACGGGAAATGATGAAATTTTTCCCCACGTTAAAGCGTTGGAAAACTACGGTATAACTGTGCCGGGGTTATGCGGTAAGTTACGGCAACGGAGGCATATATGGACATAAAAAGTATACCGACCGTACCTGCAAAATCCATAGTCTACAAAACAGGCGGCTCGCCCGTATCGCCTTGGCTGGATTATAGTATGAATATTTACCGTGGATGTTCCCATGGCTGTATTTACTGCGACAGTAGAAGCGATTGTTTTAAAAACAAGGATTTTGATATTGTGAAGGTGAAAGAAAACGCTTTGCAAATTGTTCGGGATGATTTGCGGCGAAAAGTAAAAACAGGCGTTGTGGCTTCCGGTGCTATGAGCGACCCCTATAACCCATTGGAGAACGAGTTGAAGCTGACCCGAAATTCGCTGGAGTTAATAAATGCTTTTGGCTTTGGTGCATCCCTTGTGACAAAATCAGCATTGATAACCCGTGATACCGATATATTGCGGGATATAAAATCGCATTCACCCGTGATAGTAAAATTTTCTATCACATCGGCAGATGATGGGCTTTGCCGACAGTTAGAGCCAAATGTATCCGTTACTTCGGAGCGGATGGAAGCCCTGCGGGTGCTTGCCGATAATAGGATATTTTGCGGAGTGTGGTTAAACCCCATGCTGCCTTTTATTACCGATACAGAAGAAAATGTGACTAAAATTTTAAGCATGATAAAGGATGCTGGTGCAAAATTCGTACACACCTATATGGGGATGACCCTGCGTCCGGGAAGCAGGGAATATTATTACAATCATCTTGTGAAGCTGTTTCCCGGTGCAAGAGAAAAACATATAAAGCAATACGGACTCCGCAAACACTGTGATTCCCCGCGTACCAAAAGGCTTTGGACAGTGTTTGCTTCCGAGTGTGAAAGGTTAGGGTTGCTGTACGACATGAGGGCAATTATTGCCCATAATAGGGCAGACTACGAAAACCAACAACTTACTTTGTTTTGAGTTCATATTTTCTCGACAATTACAAATGAGTTTAACCATAACAACACAACATATGCCCGCAAGCATAGGCGAGGGAACGCTAAAGCGCACCCACGCCGTCAACCCCCGCCCCTTACCCTGCGGGTAAGGAATCCCAAGCGGCGGTGGTTGGATTGTTGGGGAAGAATCCCCAAACCCCTCTCTTGGGCTTCGCCTAAACCCGCTGTAATTGCTCTTAATCGCGGAATAAAAAAGAGTGCAGTTAGGGCTATCATCACATGACGACCAACTGCACTCCGCTCTATTTGCGTCCCAATTTCAACGATTCCCGAAGCAACCCCCGTACCATATCCCAATTCTCAACCATTCTTGCCCGTATATCCTCTGCGTCGGCGGCATATGCCGCACCCACTCTATCAACGTGCCTTAGAATCTGCTTGATGTTTACGTCAATCGCCTGTAACTCTGCGGCAAAGTTTTTCATCTCGGTAGGGTCTATGTTGACTATATACCCTTTTGTAGCCATTTGCCGCGCATACTCACGAAAATGTGTCATGTCTGCCAAGCGCATTTTTTCTCGAATAAGCCGCTTTTCATCTTCGGTCACGCGGAAAACGAGCTGTATATCCCGCTTGCGGTTTTCTTTTTCCACTTTGGCATACCCCCTAATTTTCATCTCTTTTCCTATCCTATCCTGTTTCTTAAAACGCCAATGTCGGAAAACCGCAGGGGATAAAAGATAGGATAGGATTGGAAAAGATTTGTATGTCCGTATTTTATATATAAGTCTTTTATTAAATTAGTTATTTATTGTAGGCGGTTTGCCTGTATTGGAATTCCGTATGCAGAAAATTTCCGCACAGGTTTTTAGGTTTGTGGTACTTCGTAAATGTCGTACTCAACGCTTGCAAGCCGCCCATGCGCGTTCCGCAAGCGGCGGCGCACAAGATAGCCGTTATCCTCTAACTCCTGTATCATGGCGCGAATGGCGGTCAAGCCCTCTTTGCTCACCGCTACAAGCCCCTGTAACGAATACTGCCAATCGTCCGAAAAACTTAACATCATAGATAAAAGCCCTTTTGCTTTCATGGATAACCGCTTGTCTTTCAAGTGATGATTTGACATGGTGGTGTAGTCGGTTGTTTTGTCTGTTCTGAATACCGCCATAATAATACCCCTTTCGCCGCTTGTGGCTTTGAATTTTCGCTTTCACAAAACTACCACGCAGGAGAAACGTAATATGGCAAAGAGAGCGATATTTCGCCTTTTCTGTTCTTTGGACGAGGTCGGGGGTGCGGGGGCAGAGCCACCGCGTAACGTAAAGCAAGCCACGCAGTAGCGTAGCCGATTTTGCCGTAGAATGGAGCAGACGGCAACGGGGCAGAAACTTGTTTCTGTTCCCCGTTGTCGGCGGCGCAATGGCACGGCAAAAGTCCGAATAGTCAAGGGTTTAAGGGTGGAGATTTTTCCGCGCTTTTTGCGGAAAAATACTACCCGCCCCTTGACTGTTCGGACAGGTGGAGTGGGGATTGTGCGTAGTTCTATAAATTTGCTAAAATAAAACGGGAATACCGATTTTTCAGTATTCCCGCTTATGTGTTGGCGGCTTCCGTTTCAGTTAGTTTTTGTTTGTTGTACTTTGTACCTCTATGTGAGAGGGAAACCATCCAAAAGCGTGTCGCAGATGCATATTATTCACGAAGCAAAAAAGGCTTTTTCATGGGAGGGCGAATCCCCTACGGTTTCGACATTGAAAGCACAGTTGTTGATGAAATAAAAACATCCAAGTACATCCCCATCCCAGAAGAAAGCGAACACATGAGGATTATGTTTTCCATGTATGCTGACCCTGCAAACTCATTGGGCGATATTGTCAATTATTCAATGAGAAGGGGATTAAGCATTTGCGTGGCAGTATTTGGCGCACAGGATTAATCAGTTCATTACTTCGCAATCCTGTATATGTAGAAGCTGATGCGGACGTTTACGAGTTTTTCCGTAGCCAAGGTGCGAATATTATAAATCCTGTTTCTGATTTCACAGGATATAATAGTTGCTATCTGTACCAAGGCTCGGTATCAACTACACGGAAGCAATTAGACCTTGCCGACAAAGAAGTGGTGCTTGCGCCGCATCAAGGCATTGTTTCGTCACAGGATTGGATAAAGTGCAGACTACGCTGTCTTTCCAACAAAACTTCAACACGTACTGGCAAAGCCAAAAACTCATGGCTTGTCGGTAAGGTGAAATGTGGAAAATGCGGATACAGCCTTATGATTGCCAAATCTAACAGCAAGCAGAGCAGATATTTCATCTGTTCTATAAAGGGGTTAACATTGGGTACTGCTTGCAAGGGCACAGGCGGCACAATTTACGCAGGGGTGCTGGAGGGGATTATGTGCTTGGCGAAATACGCAAGCGGCTGGCAGAATTTAACGCATTGCGAGGGCAAGAGGCAAACGAACCCAATCCTAAAGTCAACGAAAAAATCGAGGCATTGGACACCGAGCGTAGGCGATTGCAAGAAGAAGTTTTATCCGCCAATCACAACCAAGGCAAAACCAACATGGATGCAATTACCGACCATGTGGAACAATGGGATGACACATCCTACGAAAACAGGCAAGCGGTGGTTGATACGCTGATAAAGGTGATTCACATCGCGGATGGAAACATTGAAATAACATGGAATATATGACGGTCTATATCGTCAGTTTTTTTAGGGATATTTTTGCTTGCATCCTCCTGCTTCGGTGAAGCAAAGCTTCGTTATCACATTCTCGTTTTGCACAAAAATCCTAATAGCAGAACGCGAATCCATAAATACCGCGATTTGCCTTTCGATATCCTTGATTTTCTTTAACGGACGCAATGAAGGCGCTCCCCAAGGCTGATTTGGCTAGACTTTGTGGCTTTCATGGGGTTGTCCAGTTTGCTCTCAGGGGATGTGCTATCATAGTAGATGCAAGGACAAGCATCCCCACTTGCGGGCAGCGTTTGTCCTATTTTTATGCCTAAAAGGAGGCTGATCTCATTGGATGGACTGCCCATCAGGGCAAAACCCTACGCACATCAAGCCGAAGCATGTCATTTTGCTTGTCGGCTGTCCGGTGCGGATGGATGTGATGCCGTCCCCATTTCCAGAGATGTTGTTTACCATTATGGAAATGGGCTGACTGGCACAGGGAAGTCACTAACCGCCATTGCAGTTGCAGGGCGGTTATTTTTATATGGCAAGGCAAATCGTGTCCTCGTTGTCGCGCCATTATCAATTCTCGGCGTGTGGGATGACGAGTTTTCCAAGTTCGCAAACTTTGACTACGAACTTACTGTGCTGTCTGGCATGGGAGCGAAAAGGCAAATGCCCGCCGCAACCTTGGCAACGGCAACACGGACAAGCTGCAACTTGTTGTAGCCAATTATGAATCGGCGTGGCGGCTGGAGAACGAGTTGTTGGCTTGGAAGCCAAACGTAATCATCGCCGGTGAAGGTCACAAAATTAAGTCACATTCCACCAATGCATCAAAGGCACTGGCAAAAATCGGAGCGGTTGCAAGTTACCGACTGTTACTCACAGGCACGTTGGTAACAAACTACGCCGAGGACGTTTTTACCGTTGACGAGGATGCCGTTTTTCATAAAAGCGGCATTTTTTTTCGCCAAGAACTGGAGTCTATTTTTAACGAGATTGGATGGTAAGCGTATGAAAAAAGTAGTAATCGACCCCGGACACGCACCGGACAACGCCAACTGTGACCCCCTTGGGTATTTTGAGTATGCTGGAATGTGGAAGCTATCCAACTTTCTAAACGAACGTTTGGAAGCACACGGCATTAATGTGCAACTTACCCGCACAGAACATGAAGACCCATCCCTTGGTGCTATGGGAAGCGCGGCGAGAGGTGCTGACCTCTTTATCAGCCAGCACAGCAACGCATTTAATGGCATTGTACAAGGTTCTGAATGCCTCTATTCCGTTACACAGCCCGAAAGCAGAAGCATTGCGGCTAGGTTTTCAGCGAAAACAGCCGCATTTTTCAATCATCGTGACCGTGGTGCAAAAACCAATGACTCCTTCGGCGTTATTCGTGCTGCCGTGGCGGCAGGTTGCCCGCGAGTTTTCTTCATGGAGTCTGGTTTCCATGACAATTGGGAAGATGAGACCATTCTTTTGCAAAACGAAAATCTGCGCCACATTGCGGACATCCACGCCAACATAATTTTGGACGAACTTGGTGTGAACAATCAATCAGCACCTGTACCGAGCGACACACTCAACAACGGCGACATTCAACTCCCCGCTGGTCACGTTCCCAGCGGATGGGCACAAGAGGCTTGGGAGTGGGCGTTCAGCAACGGCGTCACGGACGGCACAAACCCACAAAACCCCGCAACCCGTGAACAAATGATGCAACTTTTATGGAATTTCTCCCGCAGGTTTATCCAACCTCAGTAGAAATTTTCTATTTCCCCTTGCTGTCTGCGGGCGGCAGGGGGATTTTTTCAAAATGACACGCAGACTAGAGTTTGTCGCTTACGACCGTATTACAAAAAGAACAGATAACCCAAATGCGTACCCGTGGAGGCAGCTATTCCAAAATAGCCGCTCCACTTCATTACGTCGTTTATAGAGTATTTTGTCATACACCTAAGGGTGCTAATGCGATTTATTTTTGGTGACACAATAGGGTCAAACTTGAGATTCACAGATATACAGCAATGCATTTATGAATGTCATGCTATCAACTACTGCTCTGCCACGCTGAACAGGTAATATATGTTTGATTTGTTTCATACTGCTCCTTCTTTATCTTCGATTTAGAAAAGGGAAACCTTTTAGCTGTGTTGCGGAAAGGTAACGTCACTGAATCGGATGGTGATGTTAAGCCGAGAATTCAGGATACATTTGATGGTCCATATTTGAATGGAAGTGATCGTGTGGCTGTTCTTCACCAATTTTTGTTTAAAAAATCGATTGCAAGAGAGGTTGGTGAGGGAAAAATGTCATATAAAAAAGGGGACAAGATTACAGTTAATGCGTGTTCCCACTGCAAAAAAATGACAAGTTATGATAAAATTCGTGCATGGAGTTATATATGCTTCAACTCTTGCAACTCATCAGATGTTAATTTTCCTTCTCCTTTAAGCTGATTATCAATCAAAATTAAATCATTTCTTTTCATAAATGAAAAATCCCCGCATCGTCAAGAAGCGTTGACTTTACGGGGATTTTTGTGCGAGAAAGGATTCGAACCCTCGACCTTCTGGTCCGTAGCCAGACGCTCTATCCAGCTGAGCTACTCGCACACTTACGGAACGCAGAAGAGTATAGCATAGGGCTGTCTGGTTTGCAAGTACTAATTTAAAATGTCGCACATAGACTCCGGTGCAATCATGGTGCGCAAGCATTCGGCACTTTATTTATTAATTATCGCCTCTGCAAAACGCATACAGGCGTTGGACTTTTCATATTCTACGCGGCGGAAAATGGCTTCTACGCGTTTTACCAATGCCATGGGGCGGAAGGGCTTTATTAGGTAGTCGTCACTGCCCAAGTCCAGCCCCGTGGCATAATCTAAATCGCTGTCGCGCGCCGTTAGCATGATAATGGGTACGGTGCTTTTTTTGCGCAGCTCTCGGCATATGACAAAGCCGTTCGCCCCCGGCATCATTACATCCAGCAGCACCATATCGGAAGGCACATCTGCAAAGGCGGCAAGCAGTGAATCGCCGTTTTCAAAAGCGGTTACGTGGTAGCCGTTTTTTAGTAGGAAAACCGAAACAAGGTTGCGGATATTTGCCTCGTCGTCGGCTATATAAATGCGCTTCATGCGGCGGCCGGCGTAGTTTCTGCCAGCGTACCGTTTGCCATGTTTAGTTGAATATCCGCCATGCCCGCCACCTTGCGGGAATGGGTGACGATAATTACGCACTTGCCTTCTGCGTGGGCGAAGTCGATGAGCATTTTTAGCACCTCGTTTTCCGTGTCGTTGTCCAGGTTGCCTGTGGGCTCGTCCGCGATAAGAATGTCGGGGTTGTGGGCAAGTGCGCGGGCAATACCCACGCGCTGCTGCTCCCCGCCCGATAGCTTTAGCACCTTGCGGGTGGCTTTTCCGCGGTCAATGCCTACTTTTTCCAATAAGGTAAACGCCTGTTGCATCGCGGCTTTGGAATTAAAATTTTTCCCGTGGCTAATATACATAGAGAGCAGCATGTTTTCCACGGCGCAGGCATTGGTGAGCAAATTATAGGCTTGGAAAACCACGCCAATGCAATTAGAACGGTACGCGTCGCGGTCCATTTGCTTTAAGTCGGTTTTGTTGTATTGGATAATACCCTGTGAACAGGTATCCAACCCCGCGATAAGAGACAATAGTGTGGATTTGCCCGAGCCGGATTTGCCTGCGATGGCGTATACCTTGCCCGCTTCAAATTCGGCATTGATGTTAGAAATGGCGTTCTTGTCTGCGCCTTCGTAGCGGTAGGCTACGTTTTTTAAGGATAAAATTGGCATATACATTACGTCCTTTCCATTAGAATTTTCATGGGTTCGTACTTTGTAATGCGTATTATCGAAACCAATCCCGCCAGCGCAGCCAAAAGCAGCGAAATTGCGATAATTTGTAGAATGGATTGCAAACCAAGGGAAACATCAAGCTCGCTTAGGGGCTGTGCGTCTATGGTATTACCGCCAAACATTTGCCCAAATCGCCCGCCGCCCAGCATCCCTGCAATGCCGCCCGCTTCGGGTGCGGCTTCTTCGGGGATAATGCTTTCCAGCTGTGCGGCAAGCAAACGGTCGGAAATGGGTTGTGCCGCCAACGACCCTGCCGTTAAGCCCAGCATCAGGCATACCACCGTCATTGCAAACATTTCCGTCATTAGCCCAAAGGCGAGCTGCTTCTTTTTCATGCCCATGGCACGCAGCACGCCAATTTCGTATTTACGTTCGCGCACAGAAATGGACGCAAGCACCACCAGCACAATGCCACCAAGCACCAGCACGATAACCATGAAGGTTTGCGTAACATTCCGCAGTCCCAGCACAGGCTCTACAATGGCTAGGTATTCCGCTTCGTTGGTGGTGACAAGGAGCAGGTCATCAAGCCCCAGGTTACGTGCGGCGGTTTCAAAGTAGGGGAGGTAAGATGGGTCGTGCAGGTAGTACAGCGCCGTAACGTTAATGCCTGCTTCCGCTTCCCCTGCGTGCGTTATCACCGTATCCAGCGTGGTTAGCACTTCGTTGCGGCGGTTTAGAAAGGACGCGCGTACAAACCCCCCTGTGGCATTTTCGGGCGTCATATCAAAAAAGATGCCCGTTATCGCAAACTCGCGCGGCGTTTGCCCCGCAGAAGATACTGTGTACAGAGGTAGCACATCGCCAACGGAAAGCCCGTTAAGCTCGGCAAGCTCCATACTAATCATCACATCGCCGTAAACGGCCGGGAATGTTCCCGCTACCAATTCGCGCAGCCCTGCGTCAAAATCTTCCCAACTATTACCGTATAAACGCAGGTTTGGGAGGGTTTCCATATTTATTTCCGGGAGTACGCCCAGCGGGTTTCCGCCACGTCCGCCGCCAAGCATCGCACCCATACCGCCCCCGCCAATTTCTATATCCGCGTCGCCGTCTACGGTGTAAAGCAAAGGTGCAAAGGCGGGCTGGAAGGCAGACATTTCGTAGGAATGCACATAGGGCAGCTGCGCGAAGGCAATGCTCTGCTGTGCCGTTACCCGGGGGTTCATGGCAGAACGGTCAAACCCACCGCCGCCAAGCATACCGCCCAACGAGCCAAGCACATTGTCCATAATCCGCGCCGTATCGGGCACAATATTTACACGGCTGCCAAAACGGAATTTATAATCCTCAATAATCCCGTTTGCGGTATTGTTGATAATGAGCGTAACTGCCGTGGTTGCGATAATGGCAAAAATGATTACACCCAATAGCAAATTGCGCCCCAGGTTGCGCCGCAAATTTGCTAACGCGTTTTGTATGAGAAACATCTCAATCACTCCTTCTCACCAAGAATAACCAATTTTTTGCGGAAAAGTATCCGAAAATATGTGGCAAATATGAAGCAAAGCCAACACACATGAAAAATAGCGTTATAATGCCTCTACCAAAGAAAGTGAGGGCGCACATGAAAAAACGAATCTACATCGCAGACGATGAAAAAAATATCCGCAATCTTGTAAAAGCCTTTCTGGAAAAAGAGGACTACGAGGTGGAAGCCTTTGAAAACGGCGACAAATTGCTAACGGCTTTCACACAAAAGCCCTGCGATTTGGTGATACTGGATATTATGATGCCGGGCACAAGCGGCTTTATTATATGTACAAAGTTACGCGAAATTTCCCCCGTGCCCATCATTATGCTAACGGCGAAGGATACGGAAGAGGACTATATCTCGGGGCTATCCTTGGGCAGTGACGATTATTTTACCAAGCCATTCAGTCCCGTAAAGCTTACCATGCGCGTGAAGGCGCTGCTGCGCCGTGTGGAAATGCACACCCCGCAAACCCCCGAAAGCGATGAAATTTCATTCAAAGACATTTCCCTTTTTCCTGCACAGCAAGCCGCCCATTGCCGCGGCGAAAATTTGCACCTCACCAAAACCGAGTTTAGCCTGTTCGCCTATCTTATAGAAAATAAGGCGAAGGCAATTTCCCGCCAAGAGTTGCTTAACGTAATTTGGGGCTACGATATCGTTATAGAAAGCCGCGCCACAGACGATACCGTAAAGCGCCTGCGCCGTAAGTTGGAAACGGCAGGCAGCAGCGTTTCTATAGACACAGTATGGGGCTTTGGTTTTAAACTGGGTACGAAAGAAGGCAGTGCATGAAAAGCTTTAAATTTATCCTTGTACGTAACTTCGTAGGCATGATTTTTCTGGTGCTTGCCATTGTGTATGCCGCATTTAACGTCGCTACCACTAATTTTATTACTACAGAAGCCCGGCGCGAGCTTGCACGCAGCGTCGCCAATTTGGAAAATGTTGCGGGGCGTACCATGCCGCAGGTAGCGATACGCTTCCGCGATTTGCCCGCCCTTAACATTATTGAAGAAATAATGGCGCAATTTCGGCAGGAAACCTCTCTGCGCCAGCTAATGATGAACACCGACGGCATAATTATCAACCAGTATAACGAAGTTATCCCGCCCGGTCCGTATTTCATCAACGAAGAGACCGTGCGCGAAATAGCATTCCTTGCCAACTATTTTATTAATAACCGCCCGTTATTTGAAAACGAAAGCCTTGTGCGCCTTGCGGGTGCGCATAATACGTATTACCTAACGGCGGTGAATTTTCCCATGCCTGATGGAACGGCATTTTCTATTTTGCTGTACACCGATATTTCATCGGTCGGGCGTTTTATGCGGAATGTGAATACAACGCTGGGCGTACTGCTTATCATTTCCGGCATGGTGAGTATTGCCATTTCTGTTTTAATGTCGTCACGGGTACAACGCGCCGTTGTACGGCTTGGGCGTTACGCAGAAGTGATAGGGCAGGGTCGGTTTGACGAGAAAGTAGGGGACTTCGATTACCGTGAGTTTAACGACCTTGCCCAACGCATGAATAATATGTCACACAAGTTAAGCACCTACGAAAACAATCAAAAACAGTTTTTCCAAAATGTTTCCCACGAGTTGCGCACACCACTTATGTCTATTCAAGGCTACGCGGAAGGCATTGCCGAAAATGTAGTAGACAAAAACGAAGCCGCGCAAATTATCCTTTCCGAAGGCGAACGCATGGAAGGGCTGGTCAATCAATTGCTCTACATTTCGCGCATGGACAGCGGACTGGACGAAGTACACCCAACGTCGTTTAACTTGCAAAACTCGCTGTACGACTGCGCCGAGCGGGTTAAATTGTTGGCAGAAAGAAATGGGCGCACGCTTGTTATCGACTTTCCGCCCCAACAGGTGCAAATCAAAACAGACGAGGAAAAATTACAGCGCGTGGTTGGAAATTTGCTGGCAAATGCGATACGCCACGCAAATCAAACCGTGACCCTGGGCTACACTTTTGAAAATAACAACGTAAAAATTACCGTCGTCGATGACGGTGCGGGCATAGCACAAGAAGATATACCGCACATTTTTGAACGCTTCTACACGGGTGCAGGGGGCAACTCAGGGCTTGGGCTTGCAATATGTAAAGATATAATTGGGAAGCTGGGGGGCACAATAGAGGTTATAAATAGTGATGCAGGGGCGATGTTTATTGTGCAATTGCCGGCATGACAAAACCCCGGCAAAGAACGCCGAGGTTTTCATCTCAGGTGCCAGCCGGATTTGAACCGGCGGTGAAGGTGTTGCAGACCTTTGCCTTACCACTTGGCCATGGCACCATATAATTATTCATTTATGAATAATTATATCATATACGAAAACCCGCACATAATGCGGGTTTTTCTGCGTGACCCGTAAGGGAATCGAACCCTTATCTCAGCCGTGAAAGGGCCGTGTCTTAGCCGTTTGACCAACGGGCCGTTCATTTGCACGGCGTATTATATGAAAGGGTGCGCATTATGTCAACCCTTTTTTGCACAATTTTTACTCAGCGCGAATACAATAGCAAGAAGGGAGTGATACTATGCCGTTTACAGCCCGCCCGCCCGGCGCACTTTTTATACGAAGAATGATGCAAACACGAAACGACACGCCACCGCAACCCATAGAAAAAAAAGAACCGTCCCCCGCAATGCGTCTGTTTCCGTTAGAAACCGAACCGCCGCGCCCAACTGCACGCGCCCGCACGGTTAGCCCCCTTCCTCAACGCCCAATTATAACCAACACATTGGGGCAAAGCGTACCCCAGCAACATATGCTCCCTAACGCAATGCCGCGCCCGCCCGTTACACAGCCCGCAATGCCGACGCCCACCGCGCCGGAAACCGCCGTAGCGCAGTTTCAACGCGTAAACAAAAGCCTGCCCGACGGCGTGCGGTACGAACCGCTGGACGAAGAAACTCTACGTCTGCTTCGCGAAAATGGTCATCTCCCTTCACCGCCCGTGCAAGAAAAGCCCGAAGATATACCTGCAGAGCCGCAAAAAATGCCCGAAGAAAAAGAAATTTCGCCCGAAGCCGTAAATGTTGTCGAAAAATTGCTGGAAGCCGCAAAAGGAAATGATATAGAAGCGTATAATGAATTGCTTGAGAAAATTAAAATTTTGTAGGGACTGTATTAGTCGGTTAATACAGTCCCTTTTGTATACTGTTCCAAAAATATTAAGATTTCGTATAATTCCCTTTGCTATTTCGCAAACAATCCTGTACAATGGGATTTGGACATTTTCTAAGGTTATGTCACAAGAAAATGTCCGACGTTTTTATATCCAAGGAAGGGGTTAGTTTCATGGAAAAAAATGAAAAGGCTTTGTATGCCGAGTTAGATGCCTACATCGGCTCGCTGCCTACAAAGCAAGGTGCGCTCATTTCTGTGCTGCACAAAGCGCAAGACATTTTCGGCTTTTTGCCCAAGGAAGTGCAGGAATACGTGGCAGAAAAGCTGGACATTCCCACAAGCAAGGTGTACGGGGTACTTACGTTCTACTCATTCTTCACCATGACGCAAAAAGGCAAGCACCGCGTTAATGTGTGCATGGGTACGGCGTGCTTTGTGCGCGGCGCGGACAAAGTGCTGGAGAAATTTGAGCGCGATTTGGGCATGAAGGCAAACACTACGCGTGAGGACGGCTTGTGGTCGTTAGATGCATTGCGCTGTATCGGTGCGTGCGGGCTTGCGCCGATTATCACCGTGGATGGTAAGTCCTACGGGCGCTTAACCGAGGACGATGTAACGGGCATCATTGAAACAACCCTTGCGAAAGAGGAGGCGAAATAATGGAAAAGGTAAATTCGCGGGAAGAATTAAAAACCCTGCGCCAAAAATATAAAGACAATGTGATTATGCGCCTCGTTTCCGATAACGCCAAAGACCGTGTAGAAATTTATGTTGCCATTGGCGACTGTGGTTTAAAGTCGGGCGCACGCGATATTATGAAAGTAATTTTTGACGAAGTAAATGCCAAACGGCTGGAAAAAGTATCAGTTATTGCCATGGACTGCGTAAACGGTTGCGACAAACCCGACGCACCTAAGGTAGAAGGCAACTTCGCTTGCGGGCATGACCCCACAGTGGACGTCATTTTCCCGGGCGAAGCCACACCCACCCGCCATGGTAAAGTAAATGCCGATATGGCGAAGAAAATCGTTGCCGACATCGCAGCAAGATTGGAGGGCAAATAATGCACAAGACTAGATTGCAAATTCTTATCTGCGGCGGTACGGGCTGTATTTCGTCCGGCTGCTTGGAAGTAGAGGACGCCTTAGTAGCCGCGTTAGAAAAACACGGCATTCGTGACGAAGCGACCATTTTAAAAGTGGGTTGCTTCGGCTTCTGCGAGCAAGGTCCTATCGTAAAAATTTACCCCGACAATACCTTCTACGTGCGTGTAGAGGCAAAAGACTGCGAAGAGCTGGTTGCCGAGCATCTTATGAAGGGCAAGCATGTTGACCGTCTTCTTTTCAAATCTCCCATCACGGGCGAATCATGCCACCACCATATGGACATGGCGTTCTACAAAACCCAGCTTCGCATTGCCCTTATGCACTGCGGTATGGTTGACCCCGAAAATATCGAGGACTACATTGGCGTAGGCGGTTACGAAGCGTTAGCAATGGCGCTCAACGACCTTAGTCAGCAGGAAATTATTGATATCGTTAAAGCGTCCGGTTTGCGCGGGCGTGGCGGCGCGGGCTTCCCAACGGGCAATAAATGGCAGTTCGGCTTGGATAACAAGAGCGACAAAAAATACATCATTTGTAATGCCGACGAAGGCGACCCGGGCGCATTTATGGATAGGAGTATCATGGAAGGCGACCCCCACGCGGTGCTGGAAGCTATGGCTATCGCGGGCAAAGCCATCGGCGCGGACGAAGGCGTTGTATACATTCGTGCGGAATATCCCCTTGCGGTAAACCGTTTGCGCGTTGCTATCGCACAGGCTGAAAAATATGGCTTGCTGGGCGACAACATTATGGGCAGTGGTTTTAACTTCCATGTACGCGTAAATCTTGGCGCGGGTGCATTCGTTTGCGGTGAAGAAACGGCGCTTATTAACTCGCTGGAAGGGCAACGGGGCGAACCTCGCCTGCGTCCGCCATTCCCTGCGCAAAAAGGCTTCTGGGGGCAACCCACGGTAAACTGTAATGTGGAAACCTACGCCTGTATTCCCTTAATTATTACCCGTGGTGCGGATTGGTTTAAATCCTTCGGCACGGAAAAAAGCCCGGGCACAAAGGTATTTGCGCTGGCGGGCAAAATCAACAACGTGGGGCTTATCGAAGTACCCATGGGCACAACCTTGCGTGAAGTTATCTACGAAATTGGCGGCGGCATTCCCAAAGGCAAGAAATTTAAGGCCGTGCAAACGGGCGGGCCTTCGGGCGGTTGTATTTCCGAGAAAAACCTCGACGTGGGCGTAGACTTTGATACGCTAACTGCCATCGGATCGATGATGGGTTCGGGCGGTATGATTGTCATGGACGAGGACGACTGTATGGTAAACATCGCTAAATTCTACTTGGAGTTTACGGTAGAAGAATCTTGCGGTAAGTGTACACCTTGTCGCGTGGGTAACACCCGTATGTATGAAATCCTTGAGCGCATTACCCAAGGCAAAGGCAAGCCCGAAGACCTTGTAGAGCTGCGCGAGCTTGGGCAAACCATTAAGGACGCGTCTTTATGCGGCTTGGGCAATACCGCGCCAAACCCCGTACTTTCTACGTTAAATCACTTTATGGATGAATACGAAGCCCACGTTTTACACGGCAAATGCCCCGCAGGCGCGTGTAAAGATTTGGTGAACTACGTGATTACAGAAAAATGTATCGCCTGTAGCTTGTGCGCTAAGGCGTGTCCTGTAAACTGTATTCACCCAACGGGCAGCGAAACACCCAACGGCAAAAAGAAATACGTTATCGACCAAGAAGCCTGTATCAAATGCGGCGCATGTATCCCCAAATGCCCGCCAAAAATCGGCGCAATTGTGCGTGAATAGGAGGGAGTCAATCATGGTTAATATCAAGATTAACAATTTAGCCGTGCAAGTAGAAGCCGGCACGACAATACTAGACGCCGCCCGCGCACAGGGCATTAACATTCCCACGCTGTGTTATATGAAAATGGAAAGCGCGGGCTGCACCAATGCCCCCGGCTCGTGCCGTGTTTGTATGGTTGAGTTAGAAGGGCGCGCAAACCTTGTACCTGCTTGCGTTACCACTGTATGGGAAGGCATGGCAGTACAAACCAACACGACACGTGCTATCAAAACCCGCCGTACCGTGGTGGAATTATTCCTTTCCAACCACCCCAAGGACTGCTTGGTATGCGAACGCAATAAAAATTGCGAATTGCAAACCCTCGCAGCCGATTTAAACATTCGCGAAGATAAATACGCGGGTAAAATGGCGCACCACGAAAAAGACACCACCAGCGAATCGCTGATTCGTGACCCGGAAAAATGCGTACTGTGCCGACGTTGCGAAACCATTTGCAACGAAGTGCAAACCGTCGGCGTATATTCCGCGATTAACCGCTCCTTGGAAACTACCGTTTCTACGGCGTTTAATGCCCCTGTTGCGGATTCTACCTGTACCTTCTGCGGGCAGTGCGTTTCCGTTTGCCCTACGGGTGCGCTTACCCAAGCCAGCCACACGAGCGAAGTTTGGACGGCACTTAACGACCCCGACAAAGTAGTTATCGTACAAACCGCACCCGCGGTGCGCGTAGCACTTGGCGAAGAATTTGGCATGGCAGCGGGCGCACGCGTTACGGGCAAAATGGTGGCAGGCTTGCGCCGCATGGGCTTTAGGCATGTGTATGACACCAATTTTGCGGCAGACCTTACCGTAATGGAGGAAGCGCACGAACTGCTTGACCGCGTGAAAAACGGCGGCAAACTGCCTATTCTTACAAGCTGCTGCCCTGCGTGGGTGAAATTTATTGAGCATCAATTCCCCACACTTTTGGACGTGCCTTCTACGTGTAAATCGCCGCAGGAAATGTTTGGCGCAATCGCAAAAACATACCTTGCGCAAAAATTGGGCGTTGACCCCAAGAAAATGGTCGTTGTTTCCATCATGCCGTGCTTGGCGAAGAAATACGAAGCCGCACGCGAAGAATTGGGTAATAACACCGACTATGTGCTTTCCACCCGCGAGCTTGCTTCCATGTTCCGCGAGGCGGGCATTAACTTCCACTCCTTGCCCGACGAGGACTTCGACCCACATATGGGCGAATCTACGGGCGCAGGTACGATTTTCGGCACAACGGGCGGCGTAATTGAAGCCGCAACCCGTACCGCTATCTACGAATTAACGGGCAAAAACCCCGAAAACGTGGAGTTCAAGCAATTGCGCGGCACGGATAATATCCGCGAAGCCACCGTAAAAGCGGGTGATACCGAGTTGAAAATCGGCATCGCCAACGGGTTAGCCAGCGCACGCAAAATGCTGGAAAATATCCGCGATGGCAAGTCCCAATACCACGCAATTGAAATTATGGCGTGCCCCGGCGGTTGTGTAGGCGGCGGCGGTCAGCCCTACCATGGCAACGACCAAAGCATTATCAAGGAACGTGCAGCTTCCCTTTACGCCATTGACGGCGAGAAAAAGGTACGCGTTTCACACGAAAATGCCGAGGTTAAGAAGCTCTACGATGAGTTCCTTGAAAAGCCCGGCAGCCACAAGGCGCATGACTTGCTGCATACAAAGTATGTTAAGCGGGCGAAGTAGGGGAGTAAAAGTTTTGACAAAATCTTAGAAAATGTCAAAAACTGTATTGTATAATAATCCCAAGCCAACGGGCACATGCCTGAAAAGCGCATCACAGCTCTGCCGACAAGCGATAGCAACGCCTCTGCGTGCAACTACAGTGATTGCCCTTTGCACGGACTGCCTCCCCGGCGGCTTACCCCAGGATAACTATGTATCAAGCTTGTTAAAACCAAGGAAGCATCACGTATATTTACACGCGTGGTGGTGCTTGTGCGGTTTGCAACTTTCAAAGGCGATGCCGCTGGTTATCCGACACGGGAAGTGCAAAATTGTTCGCTAGTATACGTTAATTTTAACTGTGCAGACGTATACTAAACGGGAAAAATGACAATGCACCTACCGTATGTAATGCTTAAAGAAATACAATGAAATATCCAAGCATACCCTGTGCGACGGCACGCCAATTTTTAATTGGTTATGGGTATGCTTTTTTTGTATGCCCGCAAGGATACGTAACCCGTGTGGTAAGATTTTTTCTATGGTAAACGGCAATGGATTTAACCCCTGTCAAGGGCTTTCCAAAAGTTTATGGTCTTGAGTATGTGCCTATAATAAAATCAAATTTTCGTTAGCAACAACAGTCGGTAATTCTTTCGAGAAATCATATTCAAAGAGATTATATGATTCCCGCTCTTAGATAACTTAGTGGCAAGCGTATCCGGACCCAATACCTATATCAAGTACTTTTACAGGAGTTTGATTCATTGGCTTTATTCCTTAAAACAAAAACTTAAAACAAAAACAGCGGTTTTAAATTGACAGACCGCTGTTTTAATGCTTAACATCACTAGCATGTTAATGTAATGCCCTTACTGCGGCATTTTTTTCCACATGATAAGAATTGCATTTGTCGTTAGTGTTTTTAGAGATTAAAAAGTATTGAAATGTGTGCCACTTTTTTTATTATTTCATAAATTTGCTTCACGAAATTGAGCAAGCATTTTTAACATAGCATCAAACACCGTGTTGTCGATTTCGTCCCTTACTTCAACAGGAATTTTGAACACGCCTACGGCTGCACGTTCGGTTAGTTCGTTAAACATTTCAACCACCCGACTGTTCATTTCCTTTGCCTGTTCTAAGGTCATTCCTAATTGTTCCGCAATTTGTTGTTGTGGTTGGCTTACTTCACTACGCCATGTACCCGCGTAAAATTGCGCACGTTGTTTTCTTATTTGCGCACTAATCCAATTGTCTACCTCATTTTCAGACATAGATTCAATGTCTATACCCTCACGCCTTAATTGCTCAATTCTATCGGGACTCATTTGAAATGTCATTGGGCAATTATCTTGGCGGATAAAATTCATAAGCGAACGAAGTTTTGCTTCTTCGCTTTCCCATGTCCCCAAGCGACTAGAGTTGCTTGCAACATTGGCTGCACTGCCAACGGCACTAATCGTAAGCCGTGCGGCGGGTTCGCCTCTTGTTGGCGTTTCTTTTGCTGCAGAAACATCTTGAGATTTATTGCTACTTTGAGATGCTTGTAGCGGTGTTGCGTTATTAATTTTTGTCATGTTCATAATCTCATCTCCTCAAAATTGAATAAAATCTGCTCGCTAACTTGTATAAAATTAACGAGCAGATTATTTAATAATAACTATCTTGGAATGGATAAAATATAAATGGCTCTTACGGTTCGTACATTTGTATTCACAGCACAACGAACGAACAATTCGCCAAATTCTAAAATGTGACGGTTGGTTGAATAATCACATTACGATGACGCGTTATTGTTTTGGTGGAATTGTGCAAACAATTCTTGCATGGAGTTAAAAATTTGGTCGAGAATTTTTTGCCCCATATCGCCAGTAACAATATCATGTTGTATCATAAAATTATTGAATTGCCCTGTCACTAGCGCGTTCATTTTGCGTAATTGTGCCTCATCTAATCCAAGCTGTTCCGCTAATTGCAATTGCGCTTGGCTAGGTGGGGTATTTCTTAATGGATTCGATGAAAAAGTTTCATACAGACCATGGTCATGACCATGCCTAAATGTTTTTCCTTTTTCTGTCATTGACCCATCATCATTGCGTAGTCCATGATGCATGAACCATTGGTGAAAATCGCTTTGCAATCTGTCTTGCAAAAAATATTCACCCAGCGCATCACCACTTCTGCCAACGCCATCACTAAACCCGCTGCCAGACCATCTACATGCATCGTTAATAATAACGGTCTGTAAAGTGCGAAGCGTATCATCAAACAACTCGTGACCGCTTGCATTTGCGGTTTGGCTTAGTGCGTTATTTGCTATGAACGCTTCTCCTCTCACAACACTTGAATCATTGTTGTGAGTTTTTTGTGAATTTTGATTTATTTCCTTGCGGATTGGCGAGTTAGTGATAGATGAAGCATATAGTGTTGCTGCATTATTAATTGTTGATAAATTCATATACATCAGCTCCTTTAATTAATTTTGAAAATTTTAAGCTATCGTATACCGCCTAATATAAATATATCGCGGTTCACAATAATAGCTTCATTTCCAACGGCTTGGGCATAAATTCTTGCTTCTTCGAGAATATGATTGATGATGCATTCGGTACCCAGTGTATAAATTGCCGCTCGCTTAACGCAACACCCGGTGCTAGACGAACAGTTCCAGAAAATCGCCCACTTGCATCGGTTGTTACAACCGTATATCTGTGTCGATTTTGCGATGTTGCGTTACTAATTTTTGTCATGTTAATAATCTCATCTCCTCAAAATTGAATAAAATCTGCTCGCTAACTTGTATAAAATTAACGAGCAGATTATTAAAACTATGCTTGATTAACTTCATGGAACTGAGAAAGCAGTGCTTGTGCGGAATCAAAAATTTGGTCAAAAATTCTTTGCCCGAGGTCACTATCAACCGCTGTATGTTGCGATAGCAGATGATTGAATTGCCCCGTTATCATATTTGCCATTTGCCTGTGTTGTGCTTCGTTCATGCCCAACATTTCAGCTAATTGCAATTGGTCTTGGCTTGGCGCATTGTTGCGTAACGGTGTGGCATTTTGATTTCCACTACCAGGCGTAAACTGCGCGAGTTCATTGCTCCTTGCCTGTGCGCGTTCAAACCTTGCGGTATCGGCTTCTTCCCTTGTCATGGAAGGATTATTGCCGCTTGATGAGAATGACCGCGGGCAGTTATCACCTCTCACGACATTTATAAAGTGCCGAAGCATTGCATCGGTGCTTTGCCATTCATTTACCCTTGCATTGTTGCTTGCAGTACTGCCTTCTGCGCTGATAGTTACATGCACAGGCGAGTCATTGTTGCTTAAATTTGCGCTGTGCGTAATAAACCTATCCGCCGTTTTTTGGTTTCCAGCTTGTTGCGTGGCATAAGCAGTGGCAACATTGTTGTTTACATTTATGCTCATTTTTGTCAACTCCTTCAAAATTTGTGAAATTGTTAATCGTGCTATCTTATGCCAGCTAAAACAAATAATTCTCTTTCATCAAAGGCACTAAGATTGTTTACCGCTTCGGCATAAATTAATGCTTCTTCTAAAATGTGTATTGAAGATGCGCTTGGCACCCAATGTATATAACGCCGTTCACTTAACGCTAGTCCATTGGGTACTCTAATTACTTGTGAAAAACGCCCATTTGCATCGGTTGTTACAATCTCATACCTATGACGATTTTGAGGAATATTCCATGCCCAATACCATAACCCTACTCTTATTTGTGCGCCCTCTACAGGTTGTCCGTTGAATGTTGCAACGCCACTAATAGTGATTGGAGTATTTTGCCCAGCGCGGAATATATTTCTAAACGGTGCAGGGTAACTGGTAATGAATGTTACACCAGTTAAATTGGCATCAAGCCTTACCCTGTCAGGTATATTGTTTGCTTGTGGGGGATTGCGAAGTTCAACGGTTGTTTGAGCAGATGCAATATCGTCACCCGCGTTATTAACAAGCACAACTGATATTAAATATATTCCATCGGGACGAATGGGGCTAAAACCAAACGACCAATTGAAATTAGTGCTTGACATAGGATAATTGTAGGTGAAAATAACTTCGCCTGTCGCTTCATGTGTAACACTAAAACGAATTGTGTGGTCATTGTAAGGACTGGCTACACCAAAGATTGAAAACATTTCTTCAGTTATTACAATATTGACACTTGTATTAACCGTTATCGAAGCAGGCGCACTTCTTCTAAACTCGACCACATTTGTAATTGCCCTGTATTCTTCAAATGTGTTTAAATTCATCCATGTTGCTTCGATAAGATACATGCCTTCCTCAGCATTGGCAGGAAAAACAATTCCGGGCGTAATGAAGCTACCATCGGGATTAACAAATGCCATTTGACCAAATGCTTCGGCATTGGTTACTTTGTGCCTTACAGAAAACACAACAACATTCATAATGTCAGTTGGCGCAGAGCCAACACTCCCCAATATATCGAATGGCGTGTCATTGTACACAACATCAATTGACGGCCATACCTCAAAAGGCGGTAATTTGAACTCAATTTCAAATTCAACTCTACCGTTTTCTGCGAATGTGGCAAAATCCATCCACACGACTGTGACAATATACATACCTTCAACCGCATTACTTGGGAAGATGAGACCCGCATATTGGAAGCTACCGTCGAAATTTGTTGGAAAAACTCTCTCAATTGCAGGCGTAATTGCACCCGGGCGCATAACTGTGAGGATAATCATGTTTAATCCAAGTGGATTTTCTGTGTTGGTATTACCAAAAATATCGAAGGGTTCATTGCCAATAACAACATCATGTGATGATTCGGCATAAAATTGTGGCGCGGCAATCATTGACCGTGCAACAAAATTTATACCCGGTTGCTGCGGTGTGTTATCAAGCCCAATCTTTGTTGAAATTGCAAAATCTCCTGCGGTGCTAGGCGCACGAACTTGGAATGTTACAATATTTTCTTGCGTAGGAAGTCCGGGGGTACTGGTCATAAACCGCACAACGCCATCTTGGTTAGTGATATCTCTTATCGTGCCGGGGTTTGCCCCCATCATGGCAGTAACATCAGACGGGTTATTGATTAAAATTTCTGCACCGCCAGTAGCCGTAATAGTGAAAGGCTCACCATTGGGTGCTAAAACGCTACGAAATATGACTGTAACGTCAAAAATTTCATCTGTTGGCACTTCGGGCAGCGCATCAACGCTTGTTATTTTAATCACATTTAATGCTACTCTGGGTGCGCGGAACGGTTCGACTTCTTGCGCTGTGGCTTGCATCGCAGTAAAGGGAATGGATGCAATCGCCATTAAGATAGCTAAAAACAGCGCGAAATACTTTTTACTTTTCATGGTGAATCCTCCTCAGATTGTTGGGTTTGTTACTAAATTGTCGTAGTTCTTAACTGCTTTTTGATGTAAATTGCTTGATGCTCGACTCACTCATGTACTTGCATACGCACTCCTCCCCACCCAATTTGTAAAAAAACATATATACAATTCCACAATGGAATCGTTATGGCGTAAAAAAGTTAATTCATTTACTTTAGTTGCACATACTGACCCAACCACAGTAGTGGGCGTACTCCAACAATCGGAACAAAAAAGAGAATATTTCATTTTTCCATTGTTTAATATCAATAATGTATATTGTCGTGCATATCTCTATGAAAGGCAAGGTTGCAAACTTTCCATCAGTTGAAAATACAGCAATGATTATAATGTCAAAATTATCCTTATTAATTTATCGGCAACCCATTGACAAATCATTAGCAAATATTTCACAATCATTAAATTTATAAAGTAAAATGCAAATTTGGAAATTTGTTAGCAATAATAAACCCTTGCACTTTCGTGGAAAATGGCTTAGGATGTGAAATAGGAAAAATAATTATGTGGGTGATACTTATTAACAGACACAATACAGTCGCATTAGGCGTGAAAATCAAGGAAATGCGCATTGCGCGTGGGGTTACGCAAGATGAACTCGCTAGTGTGGCATCTTCTGATTCGCCAACCATAAGCAAAATTGAGAATGGCAATCTAACCTGTTCTGACGATTTGCTTTGGGAAATAAAAAAAGCCTTGGGGGCAGAAAATATTCCCTTGCTTGAAGGCGAGCAGGAATCTTTCTTGGAAAAGTTGCATGAATGGTACGACGTGATTAGCAAACGCAACCTACCCAAGGCAAGTGCCATACGCGATGACTTGTCTGCGATAACATGCTTGCCATCGGAAAAAGAACTTAACTTGATTTATGCCCTGTTTGAATGCAGGTTGTTATTAGGGCTTAATGAAATCGAACCCGCAAAAAAAATATTGGCAAGTATTGAACCCAAAATTGATTCATTAACGGACATACAGCGGTATCACTTCTATTATAATAAAGGTACTTTTGAAAATAAATTTGCACGGCACAAAGAAGCCTTGGATTTTTATATGAAGGCCTTTGATTTGACCCGGCGAGGGTTAAAGGAAAGCTTGTCGCTTTATTACAACATTGCCCATTGTCATTACAAAAATGGCTTGTATTCACGCTCCATAACTTTTTTAGAAAAAGCCCGTGAGCTGTTTTCGTCTGAAGAAGATACGCCGTCTATGTTTCATATTGAAAATTTGCTTGCAACAAATTTTATACGAACCAACTGTTTGCAAACTGCAAAAACATTGTTAGACAAGTGCTACAAATCGGTTGCAAGGGGTGAAGACAAAACGAGCATCGGCATGGTGCTGATTAATTATGGCTACTTATATTTTAAAGCTGAAAAATATCTCAAAGCATTAGATTATTTGAATGAAGCGGAAGCTTATATTGACCAAGATACTGATTATTCATTGGAAATCCTATACCAAAAAGCACGTTGCTTAGTAGCAATGAATCGTGCTACTTCCTGCGCGCCCATGCTGAAAACGGGAATTGAACGAGCCACGGGCAGCGATTTGTATCAATCATTATTTATGGCCTTGTCACATTTATTATCATTAAATCAAATAGATTCAAGGGCATACGTAGAGGACGTAGCCATCCCATATTTTTTGAAAACGCGAAATTTCATCGTTGCTTTAGATTATTGTGAAAGCTTGGCAGCATACTACAGCAAAAAGGGCAAGGGTTACAATGGTAAGCGATTAAAAATGGTTGACCTCGCCCGTAACCTGTATAAAAGCATGTATGAAGGAGGTGTACTATGAAGAAGGCAGTTGTCGGAATTATATTGGCGTTAGTGCTTGTTGTCGGCGTTAGCACAAATGTGGTTGGTGGCGGTAGCGGTGCAGTAGCAGAGCCAATCATGGAACAAGTGCTTTATTTCTCAGTTGAGGAATAAGTGCAATAGTGCTGTTAATCAGACAGCATTGGCAATCAATGGCTTCTGAACCCAAAGGTCCAAAGTCGCTTGTTGGGGGAAATCCCCATCCCCAAAAACCGAAGTAGCCCATGCAGGCAGCTTCGGTTTTTTAAGCCGCTATGTGTCTACTGAACCCCTACGGAATAGGCACTACCGAACCTCACGGTCAGTAGTTTGGTCGTGTTTGGCGTAGAAAGATTTGTTAAACTTAGATTTTTAGAAAGTATGGTTACATTTTATGGTATGACGATTTCTATGATGAATGCAGGAAAACGTATAAGTTGACCGCAGTCGCGGAACGCCGGGTGTATCACAACCCACCGTTCATACTATGTACCACGCAAAAGTGGTACGTGCGGAAAATTTGTATATTCGGAGGTTTTGAAATGGCGATTAAAGCGTTTGAAAACGATATTATGATTACGCTAGAAAATGTATTTACAAGTTGGGAACGTGCGGAGAAATTTTCGGGGATTATATCAATGGTCGATAACAATGGAATCCAATTTGAAAAAGTGCAAGGTTATAGGAACAGGGCGGAGAAACTCCTAAACAACAGGGATACAGCATTTGCTACCGCTTCTGGTACGAAACTATTCACAGCCGTTGCTATATGCAAGTTAATTGACCAAGGCGAGGTTGTGGGCAATCTTCACCACGTTTGGGTCAGCAAAGAACAAGTCCAGCCAGTTCCATATGGATTCCGGGTCGGATGCGTTTTCACCAACCGTGTGCGCCAGCGGCAAATATACGGCATCACCCTCGACCACGGAAAAGCTGATTCCCACGATGTGGCTCTTGTGTGCATCCAGTGCGACTTTATCTTCTTTTCTGTATTTCGCATTCGGCGCAGTTTCGAAGTCGAAGGCAACATGGGGCGCGTCGGATAGGTAGGTTTGTAATTCATCCAGCGTGTGGACGGCTCGGTATGACATGGACAAAACTTCCTTGTGGGCATGAAAAAGCCCTGTGTCCTACATGGTATGCACAGGGTTTGAAATATAAAATTTGTCCACAGGATTTTTAACGGGTTTTTCTGTAACCTGTATACTTCGAGCGGATTCGGGAAATCATACCTTTATGGTCGCAAAATGGAACATTTGGGATTGAAAGTGTGACCAAGCTGTGTTATATTTAAGGAGGGTCTGTCGATGGACAAAGAAAAACGCAAGGCAATGCAAGCCCAATATACGGATAGAATGGTGGAGTATCTGCCAACGCTTCGTTCCGCCGCCAAGGTTACGCAGAATCAGCTTGCCAAAAAAACTGGTTTGGCTCGGTCTACTGTGGTTGCCATTGAATCACGGAATCGGAAGTTGCAATGGTATGTTTATTTAGCAATGGTTCTGGTATTTATGCAAAATGATGATTCGTTAAAATTGTTGGAAAGTTTTGAATTGTTTAACAGTGACTTTTTGCAAGAGATTATATAGCATAATTTCTGCCACCAACTGGGAGGTGCGGTATGCGCTCAAAGACAAAACGATGGAATTTGCGCCAACGTAAATCTAAGGTTTTCATTGGTAGCATTTTATTGCTTTTCATTAGTTTTATATTTGCATCGGTTTTGCTTAATGATACTATTTTATATTTCGTTACTACAGTTTTCGCCATATCTATTCTATTGATATGCTTAACACAAGTAATTATTGAAAGGCAAAATTCAATACTTGGCGTTTTAAGTGCTGTAGCTATCATCATACCGATAGCTACTTTTGTCACAAATATTTTTTTTAATGAGTGGGTGTATTTGGTAGTTGACTCAGTTTTATTAGAAGTGGGAAATACAAGTAATTTTATTAATACGTTGCTTGAGGCGGTTTCTTCGTCTCATCTCGTGGGTTTGATTATAGTTATATCATCACTTTTTTTATGGTTTATATCAATGTTGTTTTTAGCAGATAGAACAGTTATGGGTATTGAAACTTCTAAACTTGATAAAGAAGAAGATTACATAACTGGTCGAAATGCACTGCTGATTCACCTTGAAGAGCATTTAAAAAAAACAGACTACGATGCTAAATACATCAGGAGAAGTTATACTCCGTTAGAAGCTGATGTTGAAACTCGCAGTCATGGAAAGCCAACGAGAGAAACAAAAGATCTAATAAATGCGTTGAAGGATGCTAAAACCGAAGAAGGAATTTATTTAGTAATAGGGGAAGCTGGTTCAGGCAAAAGCGTAAGTCTGAGGAAACTTTCATTGGATTTACTGAAGGAATCAACATCAACTGGAAAAATCCCCATATATATTAACATGAAAAAGTGGAATCCCGAAAACACGAATATAAAAGACTTTATAAAGGAAACCCTCTTGAGTTTCAGCGATCACGATGTTCAGCGTATGACTAAGGATTATTTCGATAAAATGTTAGAAGCTGGAGCGTTTTTCTTTATTTTGGATTCATTTGATGAAATCCCCTCCGTTATGGCCTCGAAAAATTCTGATGAACTTGAGGTTCTTTTAAAGAGTCTTTCAGAGTCTCTGTATCAGTTCTTGAAACATGAAAATAAAGGAGGAGGGATAGTAGCATCAAGGCAATCGAACAGTCCTACGCAAGAATACAAAACGAGAGCTATCCTATATATAAAACCATTTAATGAGCAAAAAGTAGCTTTGTTTTATTCGAAATCACTTGGAAAATCCAATGCAAAAAAAGTAAAAAAGGAAATGTTCTCAAGTCGTCAGGACTTAGTGTATCTATCCAAAAACCCTCTTCATGCTTCTCTCATTTCAGCTTTTTTTGAAGCAAATGATTATTTGCCTAGCAATCAGACCGAAATGTTTTATTCGTTTTTATCACATAGATTTGATGATTGTATAGATGTAAAAAAGAAATTGCTAGATGATCCTTCGCTGTTTTCTGTAAAAGTAGAAGATATATTTGATGCCGCATCAAAAATGTCTTTTTATTTATTTGAGAATAATAAAGGTTTAGTTGCATCAAAAGATGAGATGAAAGAGAATTTGAACGTTGATAATTTTGATGAAATTGTTTCTTTAATGATGTCATCATATATTTTGCGAGGCGATGTAAATAATCCACAAGAAATTACATTTGTTCACAGACGTTTTTACGAATATTTTTTAGTTGTAGGAAAAAAGGAATCAAATTTATTCAGAGAAGGCTATATGCAATACATCAAATCTGGAACTGGTTTGTACGATGCCTTGATTTTGTACTGTGAAGTAGCAGAGATAAGAGATGTTAACGATATTATTCAATACTGTAAAAAGGCAATATCTGATTGCAAAAATTTCAAAAACATCCACGACAAGAAGTGCATGGAAGCTATTCGCGCACTGATGTTTTTAACTGAAGCATTTCAAAAAAATAAAATCCAACTTCATAACATTACTGAATGGTTATGTGCATATATTGAAAAATTCGTCGATAAAGATACAGATCTAATTTGTATTGAAAAGTTCGTTGAATCAATCGTATTATATGACAAGGAACACATCCATCTTATACTTGAAAAGATTTTTAGTCTAAAAATAAGTTGGATAAGTAGTTCTGCAATAAGGCGATGTTATTACTTAAGCGAATGCCCTTTGAACTTAAGAATCAGTATATATCGGTATATGGGCAGTCTTCGTTTTGATAGATTTCGACAAAATTTCGGCATGATGAGATTCGTCTTTAAGGTTTCAAAAAAAATTTTCAAGGCTAAGTGTTATCTCTATGCCTCCGTTATAGATATAATATTATTACTATTGACAGCTGCTGTTGGATTATTAACTTTATTTTCAACAAATTTTGCACTTGAAGTCGAAACAGAAGGCTGGTTTCAATCTTTAGTTTTTACTTTTTTTAATGGTATTCTTATTTTCTTGATAGGTTATTTTATTCAACGAATAATACTGAATTCTAATAGGATACCATCGATCCTTAGATCACTTTTCGGTTTATTTTTGGTGACCCCTTGGATTTCAGGCAGTTTAGCGGATATACCAAATACCCTCGGTATAGCTCTTATAATATTTCTTTTTCAATTTCGCTTGGTGTTTATCATTATAGATTTAACTACAAGTTTGCTCTTTTATATTTTGAAAATGTTACGAAACGGATTTCGTTATTGCATTGACGCTTTAATACGCCTGCCTAGACTGATAGTGGTTTTTTTTGTAATGTTGAGTGAAGCAATTGTTGACGGCATCATAAGGCTGTATCGTTGGTTTACAATTTCAAGATTTATTAAAATGTTTCTTTCTATATCTGTAGGTGCTGGAATATTTGTGTTCATATATCTTTATCCGCACCACATACAATCCGCTTTTAACTTTGTCGGGACACAATTTGATAGAATTCGTATAATGCTAGATTCGAGGACGGAGGATGTTTTTGTTCAAATGCCGACAGAAGAAGATAATAATTTATATATTGCTGATGAAATTAATGTAGATCATTATGAAGGATACGATGAACATAATCACTACGAATACGATAATGATATTATTAGAGTACCAAATTTAAATGGCGATTATTCCGAGCAATTATATGAAGAAATTTATGTAACTAATTATTATGATGTAGAGTACAATGATTCAATTGAAAATATGGTTGACTTGGATGTAGTGCCAATTGAAACTGAAGAAGATAATGAACGAGTAGATCTATTAATCGAAAATAATGTGCAAGAAGCACCACTTGCATCCATGAATGAAAGCGGATTTTTCGCAGAACTTGTTACACTTGATAATATAGTTTTGATTTTAATAACAAGTTTCGTGTCATTTTCTTTTCTATTTATCATATTTAAAGCCATGAAATTTGTTAAAGAGTTAATATATTATATATGTTTTGACCGAAAAACCTTAAAAGAAATATCGTTGCATATGGGATCTTTCAAGTGTAAAGACATTGAAGACGTGTTATCAAAATTTTGGTCTGTTAAAGGATTAAGAGAGTTTACATCAAACTTATTAGATTCAAAAATAAAAATTAGCAAAGAAGATGACTGGACGAGTATTAGGCCTCGGCTAAAAGATGAAATTTCAGATGAATATTTAATTGAATTTGATAAGCGAAATGTACTAAAGTTAAGACACTAATAGCCAAGCGACATACTTTGAATATTTGGCTTTGAGAATATGAATCTACAGAGTAAAATTAACGAAATAGAAGATATGCAAAGCCCTCGATAAAATGCACCCCGAGGGCTTATATTTTGGGATACATAGGAGCGGTTTCAGAACCCTCCCTAAGAATATTCCTCTTGAGAGCATGAAAGTTGGATGTAAAAAAGTCATACCGATATAAGCATTTGTAGCGTTATCTCTACCCTTCACAGATTACGCCATAGGCAACTATCGGTTGCAAAAAAACCACACGCTCCTTAAAAAAGAAGGTGTGGTTTTGGGTTCTTCGATAACGCTTTGCTTTTTTAGGCGATGAGATTGAGCGTGTTGCTCATTCTTCCGATAAAACCACCGGGAAAAGTAAGAGAAGATATAAATACATCTCCAATATATCCAATATTCCCTGCGTTTAGTTCATCGTCAAGCCTCTGGAAGAAGAAATTGTCCAAAATATTAACACGGATAGCAGGTGAAAGTAATTGCATCCCTTGAACATAACAATTTGCAACAAATGCTTCCCAGTTGTGCCGCATTTCATTAGGAATGTTCTGCGGTAAATTCCAATAGTCCCCACGCCCAAAATGTGCAAAGGACGGTGGTGCGCCCTGTGCCATTGAAAAAATGCTGCAAGGTATGCATGATGCAACCTTCTTCGTTTTTGTACCAAGTGCTAATTCGACATTAAAACGGTCTGCATTTAACTCATATGGCGGTGCCTCCACAAGAGATGTTATAAGACCGTGCACGCTCGCCAGTGCGTATTCATTATTAACAACGATATTCAAGATTTGGTCGGCCATTTGATTTAATTGGTTTTCCGTATAATGAAAGTTGATAGTATCCCCATTCAAGTCAATGGCTGAGCCGGACAGCAGCGAAAATATCCGCAAAAGACTTTCGCTTGCATCTACAAATGAATTAACTGTTCGTGTCGCTGCGTTAACATACTCGTCATCGACATTAATATAATTCGGATAGGCGTATTGATATAAAAGCGACGGCGCATAAAGTGTAAGGTTAACATTGTTATTGATTGGTCCAAGCGTACCGCCAATATATGCGCCTGGGAAATTTTGCCTGTTTTCACGTGCAAAACGTTCTAAATTTTCTGTGAGGGGTTGCATACGGTTATCAAGTATAATTTGCCTTACAATGTCGTCAATCCCTTCACGCCGCGCATAGATAAACGGATGCTCACGTTTATTTACTTGCTCCTCAATACGCGGGAAAAGCGCGCCTAGTTGCGGATTCATGTCTGTCATTTGAATTTGCAGGGCAGTGTGGTCTATCGGTTGGTGGTTTTCGTAGTTAAAATCGCCCTCCGCCAAAAAATTAGTTATGGCAGAATTTTGTGCATCCCTTCGTTGGTTCAACTGTAAAAAACCAACGGTGATGACGGTACAGAGTGCATCAGCCGTCCTTCTGTTTAACTGTCCTTGTTGTAATGGCATTTTGTTTCCTCCTGTTTTTCGCGCCGATACGGCGCAGAATTTTTTTGTGGCGAAATAATTCGCTGTAAACACTGTACCACGCGGATATATGTAAAAAGCGGAAATGCTTTATAGCATTTTTATTTAACATATTTGGAATTAGTTGCATTTGACAAACGCAACAATTTGGTTTACTTTTGAAGTATTACACACTGAAGGAGATGCGGCATGAAAATTTTAAACGAACTGATTGTCTGCTTTGCTGCGTTTCTGGTTGTTTTTGCTTTCGCTCATGCGCAGGATATAAGCGATAAAAAGCCTGTATTTGCGGGGTATCCCTATGTATACTGCACGTATAACAATTATAGTACGGGCAATATATACACACGGCGTGTTAGTGTAAATCCTTGCTTTTATGTAATTCATGCAAATTATACCAATCAATTTTTGCAAATGGCACATGCACGTTCCGCATCTATACGTATTAAATTGGCGGAGAAAGAAGAACTTCATTGTCGTTCTACATAATGTAACCCCATTGAAAAGGAATTTCTTGCAATACGATTCACGGTTTTTAATGCCGAAAATCGTAAACTTATTTTATTGCAGAAAGGATATGTGGGTTATGAATTTTATTAAAAATATGAAAATTAAAGCGAAGTTATTTTTAGGCTTTGGCATTCTTTTGGCGGCGCTTGCCGTGGTTGCATTTATGGGAATTAACGACGTGGTGGACGTTGATGATAATTATTCCCGCGTGTTGCAATTTCAAGTGGAGCGTTATTCTTATTTGCAGGACCTTTCTACGGATTTAATGGATGCACGGCGCGTTGTGGCGTTAGCGGCACTGCATAGCGGGCAGTTCCCGCGGTTGGGAACGCTTGAGCAAATGGCGCGCGATGTGGAAGAAATTGGACACAATGTTCGCCGAACGGTTGATGAATATATTGACAACCTGTACAGCGACCCCAATATGACAACTACCGACCGCGCCAATAGCGAAGCGCAAATTAACCAAATCATGCGCTTAATCGACCAATATTTAAATGAAAACGTGCAGGGCGTGCTAACGCAAGCACAGGCGGCGGCGGTGTATCTTTCCGAAAACCCCGACGGCATTGTACAGCAATACCGCTTCGATTCGGTCACGTTTATCATCGACGGCATGGTGATTATGGATGAAATTTACAAAATTTATTCGCCCATGATGGAATTTTATGCGGAATATTTCGCCAAAATTGTGGATGATATGAGCGCCGCAACCACGCGAACCATTATTGTTTTAATCACTATTTCGGTGGTTGCTGCCATTGTGGGCATAGGTGTCGCGTTTGTTATTGCTTCGATTATCACCAAGCCGATTAATCATGTAGTGGATTCGCTGGACAGCATGGCAAAAGGGAATTTAAACGTGAATTTGCAAGTAAGCTCCAAGGACGAAGTAGGAATGCTTACCACAAGTGCGTTAAGCATGGCGAACACGTTAAAAACCCTTATGCGTGACATGGATGCAATGGCAACCGACCAAGCCCACGGCGAAATTGATTCGTTTATTAACGAAAAGCAGTTCCAAGGCTCCTTTGCCGATGTGGCAAACAAGGTAAATGGCTTGGTGCAAAATCAGCTTTCTACGCAAAACAAAGTAGTTACGGTATTTAGTGCCATTGCCGACGGCGCGTTTGAAACCCAGCTTGAAAAAATGCCGGGCAAGCTCATTTCATTAAACGAAGCCACCGATAATATGCGCGGTAATATAAAACGCGTAAGCGGGGCGATTGACGCCGTAATTGAAGCCGCGGCAAACAAGGGCAATATGTCGTACCAAGTAAATACAAGCGAGTACAAGGACGGCTGGAAAACCATCATGGAAGGGCTAAACAAGGTATGCCAAGCCGTTAACGACCCCGTTGTAGAAATCCGCGGTATTATGGGTAAGCTGGTGGTTGGCGACTTTAGCGCCAAGGTAAACGGCAGCTATAAGGGCGACTTTAAGGAAATGAAGGACGCCGTAAACGGCACAATTGACGCGTTAAACGGCTATATTTCCGAAATGTCGCAAGCCCTTTCGGCAGTATCTGCGGGGGATTTGACGAAGCGTATCGACCGCGAATACACGGGCGACTTTAGCCAAATCAAGGCTTCGATTAACAATATTTCGGAAACCTTGCACAAAACCATGGGCGAAATTACTTCCTCTACCGAGCAGGTGCTTGCGGGGGCGAAGCAAATTTCCCAATCGGCGATGGATTTGGCAAACGGCGCACAGCAACAAGCCAGCAGCATAGAGGAGCTGAACGCCAGCATCGACGTCATTAACCAGCAGACCCAAACCAACGCACAAAGTGCCGTTGTTGCCAGCAGTTTGTCGCAAAAATCTACCGAAAACGCCAACGCAGGCAACGAAACCATGAAGCAAATGCTGAAGGCGATGAGCCAAATTAAGGATTCGTCCAACGAAATTTCAAAAATTATCAAGGCGATACAGGACATTACGTTCCAAACCAATCTCCTGTCCTTAAACGCATCGGTGGAGGCCGCGCGGGCGGGCGAGCATGGGCGCGGTTTTGCCGTAGTAGCCGATGAAGTGCGTAACCTGGCCAGCAAGTCGCAACAATCTACGCTAGAATCGACGGAGCTTATTAACGAATCCATTTCCCGCGTAGAGGCAGGCGCAAACATTGCCGAAGCCACCAGCGAATCCCTTGCCGTCATTGTTAAAAACGCCGCGGAAATACTCGAAATTATCGAAAATATTTCCTCTGCGTCTACCTCGCAAGCGGAATCCATTTCGCAAGTGTCCATTGGGCTTGCGCAAATATCCAGCGTAGTGCAGTCAAATTCCGCCGTTTCGGAGGAATCTGCCGCTGCCGCACAGGAACTAAACTCCCAAGCCGAAGTACTACGGCAGTTGGTCGCCTACTTTAAGCTGTAACACGCAATAAACCGCACAGCAAAACAAACCCCCTGCAAGTCATATGCTTACAGGGGGTTTTCTTGTTATAATTGATTATTGGGCAATTACCCCTTCCGCTTCTTCACATGCTTCCAAGCGTGCATGATTAGCGCCAGCGCGATAACCGCATAAGCCAAAAACATGCGGAAGTATTCACCAATCAGCGCACTGCCAATAAGCCGCGTGCTTGCCATTGGCGCTAGGATAAACAGCGAGTGGAACAGCAAAACGCCCATGATGGCGTGCTTAATAGACGCACGGGTAACGGTCGCGCCACCCACCAAAAAGGCCGCTATCGCAAACAGCCCCACATGGATATGCCCGCCATAGGTCTGCATTACACCGAAGTTTTGCATATTGATGATGTGACCATATGCGGCAAGCAAGGTGGAAATTACCATGGCTATGATGCGGGTCCGGTCTACGTTAATGCCTGCGGCGGTGGCAACATTGCGGTCTTGCCCCACGGTGCGCATGTTTTGCCCCAGCCGTGTGGTCATAAACCATTTTATGGCGAAGCATAACCCGGTAATCAGCAAGTAGGTGAACACGGGAATGCGCACGCGGTACAGCCCATTATATATCTCCGGAAAGCGGCTGATGATAAAACCAATGGTAACTATATATAAGATTACACAAACAATAGCCGACATGATAATATTTATCTCATGTCGGCTATTATAATCATTTGCATGTGCTATCGCAATGTGAAAATGCATTACTTGTTTTGTTTATCTGACTGTGACTTCACGGACAATTTCCGTCGGCAAGCCTAAAGCTGTACGCTTTCGTAATGCTAAATCAAAACGAATGCCCACTGTGCGTATTAAACTGTAATGAACGTCAAAGCTAGTTGCACTATTACGTCTTACATGGTTTGTAGTAACAGCTAACGTTTCAAGCTGGATTTGTCGGTTGCTGTTTCTCGTAACAGTTACTCCTATCCAATCGCTTCCACCAGTTAAATGCCTTACGATGTCCCTGTCTGACCAGTTTGGTTCTTCTGGTGGGTTTAAGTTCACCCAGCGTCCATTTCCTTGGTAGGTCAATATGTTGCCGCGATAATTAAATTCATAACCGACAGGGTGTGTACCGCGACCCATGCGTGCGGGTGGAGTTGGCGTTGGGGTTTGGGTTGGCGCGGGAGATAGGGCAGGTAGAGGCATTGATATAATGCGCCTATCTCCAGTTATTGTAGCGACATATATTTGCTCTGCTTCACTATTCCAATGTAAATCTATGTCAAAAATCCCTGCCACCCAAGAAGCCATAACATAAATCTCATTGTCAATAAGTTTTGGCATCCAGTCTAATGTTTCTCTTCTTCGAGAAGTCAGAAAATGGGGTTGAGTATATAAACGGTTGCTTTCCATTCTAAGCGCGTAGTCTACACGCTCAAACCGAAATTGAAATTCCTCGTTAGAACCATGATTCCGCCAATGCCCTGTTGTGCTAAAGAGTTCAAGGATAGACCCCAAAGGAACAAAATATAAATCATCGTACTCAATGACGACACCGTCTATATGATGCCATTCAAGAGATATGCCGTTCTGCGTAATACGTTGCGTAAGTGCAGTAAGCGTTGGTGTCGGCAGCGGCGTTGGAGTCGGTTCTACAATCGGTACAAGCTGTATATTTCCACCCTCCCTCACTACAGTCAATCTAATAGACTCCGCCACATAGTCAAGCGGTATATACAGTACGCTTCTTGACATTTGCGGATGTATTGCCATTTCAATTTCCTCTTTTTCGTAACCAGCACCTTGCCACGTAAACGCTGTTGTACTTCCAACCGTCATGAATACAAATGTATCGCCCATGACCGTGATGTCATTTTGTTCAATTCTCACATAGACATCAAGCCATTGGTATACATCGACAGCGGCTACCATAACATGACCGTCGATGTCTACAACCCTTGCAGTTCTTGCTTCGACGGTTAGAACTGTTGTGAACAGCATAAAGATTGCGGCAATAATTCCGATTGCTAATTTCATTTGAATACCTCCTCCGTTTTTATGTTGAGGATTCTATCACGCAGTATTCGCTATGTAAATACTTATGATATTTGAATAACGAATATATAAATGCCACTACATCTACAATACAATAATGATGGGTGATATGAATGGACGGATTTAAGCCAATAAAAAACGAGAAAACCGTAATCAGCATCAGAATTGACCGTGACATGCTGACCGTTATTGACGAACTGGCGAACGATACGGATATAAGCCGTAACGAAATGATAATCCAGTGCATTGACTACGCACTTAAAAACTCCAAAGAAAAACAGGCTGTGTAGTTCAGCCTGTTTTGAATGTCATGCGCTTGCTATTATGTGTCCTTGTAATCAAGGGCTTTTTTTAATGCCTTGTTAAAATCGCTTTTATGCTCAACTTCATATAACTCTACTGGAAGGCTCATTTGTTGAAAACCACCTTTGTAATGATAAGAAACTTTCTCCCTAAGTTCTTGGAGCGTATCACACGATTTAGCCATGCCAACTATTTCATAACATCTTGAAACAAGTGTTTTTAGCCCTTTGTGTTCTGTAAGTTGTCTATGCCAATGAACCCCCGCTTCTGGTTTGTTTTCCCTTAACCATTTTGCAACATCGGGGTCAAAAGTATCGTAAATTAACTCTATAACTAGCTTGCCCCACCATTTGGGGCGTTGACTTAATGGCGCAGACCAATTTGTTAAACGTCCAAATTCTTCCCATAATTCATCTGGAAATGTTTTCTCCCATGCCCTCAATTCTTCTGCGATATAAAGCCGTAGCTTTATCTGTAATTCATCTTCGCGTCGTTCGTATTGATACCCTGTGGCTTCGTCAATTAGTGCTTCAAGACCTATGTCGGCACAGGCACTCAATAAAATGCTGCACTGAATAGCAATTTCCCTCTGCCTGTCAGTTGTTAATGCTTTTTTGCTCAACGCTGCGACAAATGCTCTGCATATATCGAGAAACTTTTTTGATTCCAGACAGTTTGCTTTCAATTGTGTTCCTGGTATATGCAACTCGACAAGTTCGCCCAGGGCTAAATCCGCATTTATAAAGGGTTTCATAGCTTCAACCCCTATATAATTGCCCAGCTTGCCAGAATCAACATTGGCAATTGCCTTTACTGTTCCTCGCATACTTATAAGCCTTTGTCCTGTGTCTGACACATAACAATCAACATCATTATTGCCCAACTTCAACACACCTTGATACTTTGCGAACGGTGAATCTGGCAGTACGCTTTCCATACTAATAATTTCGATTTTCTTATCCATAAATTAACCCCCTATAAGTAGTCCGCACACACATATTGGACAGCAGATAATTAAGCCGCCCACCCTCCGACCGCTGGCGCGTGTTATATCTGAAAACAAACTCATCAACATAATTTTGCAAATGCTTTTTGGACACGAAATGATAAATGCCGATAATGCCACGCTTCAACAAAGACCAAAAGCCCTCTAGCGTGTTCGTGTGTGCATCACCATTTACATATTCGCCGTTGCCGTGGTGTACAATAGAGTGCTTGTACATTTTGTCAAGCCCCCGGTAGCCAATCCATTCATCCGTATAGAGGTTTGCCGATTCTTTAACGCAACCGATAACTTCTTTCGTCAAAGTATTATTTTGCACGTTGTCTACTTTCTTAGCGTTTAATTTACCGCCACGTTCAACAATTCCAACAACTGGGGTTTTGTCTTTAGAACTACGACCTTGCGAATGTTCTACTTTTTTGCTTTTATGGCGATTCTTGTTTTTACCACCCACGTATGTTTCGTCTGCTTCTACGTTGTTATCTAAGTCGTGGTTATTTTCGATACCAAAACACTTGCGTATACGGTGAAGCATAAACCAAGATGTTTTTTGCGTAACATCAATATCCCGCGCCAACTGCATAGATGATATGCCCTTTTTATGAGAGGTCACTAACCATATCGCCAAGAACCATTTTTGCAAAGGCACTTTTGTATTATCAAACATTGTGCCAGTTCTTACATTAAAATACTTGCCTGTATTTTTGCAACGGTATTTATTGCCCGTACATTTGTATACCTTTGAAGTTGCATCAAATGGGCTTACCACATAACCATTCCAACGCAATGCGTCCAAGTGGTCAATGCAAGTCTGTTCATCGGGGAATGCTTGCAACAGTTCAATGATTGAATTAAAATCCCTGTTAATCATGGCTTATGCTCCTTTCGGGCTTTCTTACCATGATTATATACCACATTTCATTCTTTGTCAAGCATTTTGTGTAATCTTATATATAGTTACCAATAATAATTGCATAGCGCGATGCAAAACAATTTTTAGGAGGATTTTCATATGACATTTAACATTGGTGAAAACATCAAACAGCTTCGCGCCGAAAAAGGCGTTACACAAGAACAACTTGCCGAGCATCTTGGTATAACCTATCAGTCGGTTAGCAAATGGGAGAACAATATAACTGCACCTGATCTGCACGATGGCTTGGACGCAAAAATTTCTATCTTCTATCTTGCGTTGGATTTGCAAGTCGATAATCGTTATGAGTGCAGCGGGGTAATTGAAAATGACCCGTATGGTGTAGCCAAAAAATGGGGCTGATGATGGTTGATGAGTTAAATAAAATTGGAATTTATTTTATCAGCTACACAGCGGTTAGTGGTAAGGAAGATAAGCTGATGGAGTCTATTGGCTTCACAGAAAACAAGGGGCATATAGAATATATCATCGACAGCCGACCGCAGGAATAATAAGTGCTTGCCCTTGTCGAAATCAATCGGTGCAAAAATATACGCCCACGGTTGATATACTTGGGGGCGTGTATAAATAGTGTATACGTTGCCTCCTTGTTGTTTTTCCGCAATGCAAAAACCCCGAGAATGTCGGATTCTCGGGGTTTTTCTTGCGGAGACAGGATTTGAACCTACGACCTTCGGGTTATGAGAGCGTATTCACCCGTTGGACACCATATCCGCATGTATAAAAACGATAGAATTTATAAGGATTTACAAGGTTTATTCAATTTTCATGTTAGTTTCTGTAGGGTGGGGTAGGGGGATATTTGATGAAAATTTCCCCCCGATTTCCCCCCGACTACTTACCCGAGAAAGATAAAATTTTTCTAACTATTTCGCTTGATAAATACATACCAACACTTTTTAGGTTTGTTATTTCCTTCTCTAAATTATTAACAAAACCTTTTTTATATGCACCCTGTAAAATACCTAGCGTTCCTGTTACATGAAGTCCTAGTTGCTTTGCTTTGTTCCGAGCGGCATTATCATCCAATACTACGGTTTGTACATTTCGTTCAATTGCTCCAACCATAACCTCAACCTCGCCAAGATGGAGCCGACCCAACAACCCAAGAACAGCCACCTTATTGACCACCTTTAATTGCTGGAAGTCCAACAGGTTCAAATCTACTTTCGGCTTGTCAGCTTCTTGGATTTCTTGAAGTACAGCCGAGGGAACGTACACAGTATCAAATAAATTATTAAGCAACTCTAGGCGACCTATTTTGTTTAAAAGAATCAACGGACTTGCGTTAATCACAACATCCATAGTGCCTCACAACTTTTCTACAAATTTTAAATCATCATTCAGCATATCCTCTGTGTAAGTAAAAGAGGGTATGCCCAATCCGTTTAATGTATTCATAAATTCAATTAGGTTCTGTCCAGCTAGTTGAGCTGCCTTGGATAAACTAACCTCTTGGAAAACGAAAAGACCTATTGCAAGACGCAACTGTAGTTTATCATTTAAGGTGGCTTCCCTACTAGGCAATGAACTAACTTCAAAATATACATCGTCTGGTATAGTCAAACTAACACTACGCATGACGTTTGATTCCTCCTGTTTTTGTAACATGGAAACTTACACTTATATTATCCTCTTCGCAGTTTTATTTTACCCTATATTTATACCGTCTACAATGCCCATTTCACATAGCCTACAAAAATATGCGCTTTCATTAACTTTATAAATACACATCATATATATGAATCACGGATTCACCAACATCTTATAAAAGGCGCGGAGCATATAAAATCCATGCCTTTATTTATTTTGACGAGAGGAGGCTCAAAATGTGTTTACGGCAAAAGCAATGGTACACAGCTTGAAATCGCAAGACACCGTTACGATTCTGCATGAAAAAAGCAACAATGATGTGATTGCGGAATACAACGGGCAACGCTACACAGCAATTTTCAACCCATTTGTTTGCATGTACTACGTTGACGACATCTACGGGAAGTTGCAAAACCTTAACCAATGCCCCATATGCGGCGACCATATAGCGTAGCCGTACAAAAACCCCAACACCAAAAATCTAAACCCAAAATCCAAAGGAGATGAAAATTATGGCCGCAGCAGTAGAAACCATGTTTTATGCAAGAGAAGCACCGTGGCACGGGCTTGGCATCAATGTCGAGGAAGCCTTGACCTCGGAAGAAGCCCTAGAAAAATCGGGACTTGACTGGAATGTTATCCAACGCCCGATTATGACCAGCAACTACACACCCATCAATGGCTACAAGGCAAATATACGTGATGCCGACAATGCCGTATTAGGTGTAGTATCTGACCGTTATAAGGTTGTGCAAAACGAAGAAGCATTTGCATTTACAGATGCTTTACTTGGCGAAGGCGTTAAATACGAAACCGCAGGGGCATTACAGGGTGGCCGCCGCGTGTGGATGCTTGCCAAGTTACCCGAAAAGTATATTATCGGCGGGGAGAAAATTGAGCCGTTTCTTGCGTTCTCCAATAGCCATGACGGTTCATGCGCAATTAAAGTGTGTATGACACCCATCCGTGTTGTTTGCCAAAACACCCTCAACCTTGCACTAAGCGGTGCAAGGCGCACATGGTCTACAAAACACACAGGAAGCATCCAAAGTAAAATGCACGAAGCCCGCGCTACATTGGAACTGGCGCACGGCTACATGGAGAAGCTCGGAGGCGAATTTGAAAGGCTCAATCAAATCAAGGTTACAGATACGAAGGTTATGGATTTCATCAATGCATTGCTTCCCTGCCCAGATGATGCAACAGCGGTACAACGCAAAAACATTGAGCAAATGCGTGACAATGTAAAAATCCGATATTTTGAAGCCCCCGACCTTAAAGTGCTTGGCAAAAACGGTTATCGTTTAATTAATGCCGTTTCAGACTTTGCTACCCATGCCAAGCCGCTTAGGGAAACCGTCGCATACAAAGACAATCTGTTCATGAAGGTGCTTGACGGGCATCCGTTAATTGACAAGGCTTACGCGTTAATAAAGGCTGCTTAGGTAAAACTGAGCAGTCTTTCTTCCTATTATATACATTATTCCTGAAGGGAGTTTTATTATGTTTAAAATCCTTGCGTCAACCGATGATTTGCCCTACGCAGATTGGCTTGAACTGCGCCGCACGGGTCTAGGCGGGTCGGATGCTTCTGTGGTTTGTAATATAAATCAATATAAATCCCCCATTGAGTTATGGATGGAAAAAACAGGGCAATATCCACACCAAGAAGCGGGAGAAGCGGCGTATTGGGGGACACAGCTTGAAAGTTTGGTGCGCTCGGAGTTTAACAAGCGTACAGGCATTGAAGTAACCCCTGTAAATGAAATTTTGCAAAGCGAAGCATACCCTTTTATGTTGGCGAACCTAGACGGTGTATGCGAACACCCGCATTACGGAACTTGTATCTTTGAGGCTAAAACAACGGGTGCGTTCAATGGTGGCGATTGGGAAGATGCCATCCCCGACGTTTACATGTTGCAAATTCAACATTACATGGCGGTCACGGGTTATAAGGGCGCGTATGTGGCGGTGCTTATCGGGGGAAACACATTCAAATGGAAATTCATTGAACGTGACGACGATTTGATTTCCATTATTATCAGGCTCGAAAGCGACTTTTGGGAAAAGGTGAAAACGGGTATGCCTCCTTCTGTGGATGGCTCGGACGCTTCTGCCAAATTCCTGAAAGCACGCTTCCCCGATAGTGTACCGCTTTCTAAAATTGACCTGCCCGACACCGCCGCCGACATTATAACGCAGTATGATTCGGCTTGCGAAAAGGTTGAACAATTTAACGAACAAAAACAGGAAGCCGAAAATTTGCTTAAACAGATGTTGGGCGAACACGAGGCAGGAGCTATCCGTGACAGGGTTATCATATGGAAAACTGTCACACAGGAACGGTTAGATTCCAAAACCTTAAAAACGGAACACCCAACGCTGTATAAAAAATATGCCAGTAAAACATCACACCGCCGTTTCTCAATTAAAGCGGCAGGCTGAGGAGGAGAATATGGACACACAAAAATTAAAAGACCGCTTGGGCGGTAAATTGCAAACAGGGCAACCTAAATCTACGACGAATAATGATGTCGCGGTACAATCTGCGGAGGTTTCGGAGGTTTCGGAGGTTACAGAAATCATTACCGTAACCTCTGAATATCCCGCCCTTACAAATAACGCCTTGGAAATCATCAACGAAAACCTTAAAAACCAGCCGCTATCTCACGGGCTGTTTGACATTGTGAAATCTCCTTCTGGCGGAACTACAGCATTTACCGTACCCGGTTTAGCAGGCGAAGAAATCGAAAAGGAAATTACGGGGATAATTCTTGACTACACCATGCCCCGCGCCTATTGGGATACACCCGACCCCATTGAAGGAGTGCCACCCGTTTGCTACAGCCGCGACAGTATCGTATCGCATGATGGAAAACCCTGTAGCCAATGCGTTTATAACGACTTTGGTACAAAAAACGGCGGTGAAACCCAAGCTAAGGCATGTAAGGAATCCGTAGAAATATTTCTGCTACGCCCCGATAACATTTTACCGCTTATAGTGCGTGTGCCTGTTTCCAGTAAAATGCTGTTTTTAAAATACACCACCCGCTTGGTTAGCAACCTAACCCCCATCAGCGGTGTGGTAACAAAGATTGCATTGGAAAAAGCCACGAACCGAACAGGGCAACCCTATGCACTATACAACTTTGAAGCTATCAAAGCACTCACTCAAGAAGAAGCCACTACCGCAAAGGCTTTTGGGCAAAGATTCATGGACATTTTAAACGCTACTTATGAGAATGACACCCCCCAAGAAGTGGCATAACTCTGGCTCAGAAGCAGTATTAAAAACCCTCGTGACCTTGGAAATTATAAGGTCACGAGGGTTTTAATATGCCTTTTTACAAGGAAGATTTCCAATGTAAATTCCATCCCATAATCGTACAATATTTTCCATTATCTAATGCACAAGTAAAGGAGGTGTCGTATGGAGCGAATCCAAGATAATTTAAGTGGATTTTATAAAGAACTCGCTGAAATAGTCAGCTTTGAAACCGTTGTTATGATTTTTGAACATTTCAAAGGGCAACAAGTAACATTTCCGACAAGATTAATGTCAACCGAATTTACCATACGACAAATCCTAAAAGAATATGACGGCAAAAACACAAAGGCTCTGGCTAAAAAGCATAATTACTCTGAAAGATGGATAAGAAATATTATTAAACTTCATCTTTCAGCCGAGGAAGATAACTAAACTACAAATTTAAGGCAGGTGCTTTGGGTGGGGCTTGGAAATTTTTTTGAAGAACTAAAGTGGAAAATAGAAGATACCATAGAAAACAGGGAATTTTATTTCGACTTGTTTCGAGATTCTGTCGGAGAAGTAGCGAACGGCTTTGATGAGATGGTGGGCGATGTAAAAGTTATAACGAGTGATTTTATAAGGGAAGAAAAAGAAATTATTAAAGAGGCTATTGTTGACCGCGCTTATATCGCCAATTATACGCTCGGTGAGGCAACTGAAATAGCTTTCGGCGTGGGAGATAAAATTTCTGAAGGGATAAAAAATCTTAGCACAACTGCAAAAAATCCTTTAGCGGATGGCGACCGTGTGGAGATAAGTGATTTGCGCATTGGAGACCATATTTTTATACATTGCGGGTTTACCCATCACGGTATTTTTGTAGGTGACGATGAAGTTGTTCATTACACCCGTAATGGGGATTTTAGAAGCGTGGATATTACTTCAATAGAGGAATTTTCTGGCGGGGGTGACTTATATAGAAAAAGCTATAACCAAAGTCCCACAAGATACAGCGGGGAAGAAGTCGCCAGTCGAGCAAAAGAGCGACTGTGCGAAGAAGAATATGACTTGTTTTTTAACAACTGCGAACATTTTGCAAGATGGTGCCGAATTGAAAAATAAACCACAGGAAGGGGAATTACTTTGAAAAAGCAAATAGGAAAATTTATTGCTGCTTGTATAATACTAACTACATGTTTATTAATTTTTGGTGCATGTGGCTCATCATCTATGTCAGGTACTTATGTAAGTGCGAATGAGGATTCAACACGTTTAGTTTTCGACGGGAATAATGTCATTTTATATGAGGATGGAAATCAAAGACGAAGCGGAACATATAGAATTTCTGGTAGAGATTCTGATTTTCTAGTGCTTGTATTTGATGATGAAGAAGTCAGATTTTGGCTTCGTGACAACAGAAATACAATTCATTATAGCGTCATGGACGGAAATATTTCTAATGTAGGTGAAGTTGCATTCATACGAGAATAATTTTGGAGGTCAAATATATGTTATGTAAAAAATGTAGTGTAGAATTACGCAAGGGTGCAAAATTTTGTGATTCCTGCGGGACAGATATTGTTGACATGAATACTAATCAGCTACAAATGACTAACAAGGTTAAAAAAAAGCGAGGTTGTTTATCAATATTCTTAATAGTATTTGGTGGAATTTTTGGTCTTTTACTTATAATTTTCATTATTGCCGCTATAAATGAGGCTCCATCGCCGCAACAAACAACTGCTAGAAGTACACCTCAGCCTACTCCTTCTTCTGTCACCCATGCAACAGAATCCGAATCCGACCTGCCACCAGAAGTTATCGGCACAGAACTAAAAAATTTATTCGTTAGTTATCTTAATAATGGAAGAGATTTTGAAAGAATCCAACTGCAACAATCAGCACCCGAAGAACTGTACGATGTAGTGATTTCACTAATGATTGCAAACCAGAGCCGTGATGAAATTACAGCGAACACAGAGCTAGATAGTGTTACAATAAGCTATTTAATAAGGGTTTGTAATACATTTCTTGAAATTTTTGACACTGGAGAAAAAAGCGATAGAATAAGAGAAGTTGTGGGTTATTTGGAAATAATATCCGCTTATAATGAAGAACTAGATGCTCTTATCCAAAAATATAGAACAGATGACGGAAATTTACTCACCGATGACAGCAGAAACATCCAACTGAGAAGTTTCTATGTGCAAAATGCAATGGGTACAACTTCCGATTCTGCTATTGAAAGGTTTCTCATTGATATTGGTGTTTTCGGTAATAATACGCCGTCTATGTTTGGCGCGACCTTGGATTATATGTGGAGTTTTGGCGTACAACTTCCCGGAACACAACGAGGCGTTGTACAACCCATAGATGCGCATAGATTTCCGCGCGCAGGAGTTTATACCTTAAATGTTATGTATGGCGGTCAGATGGAAGTCGTAGATATGCAAGGGTTTAGGAGTTTTGTCCCGCTGTATATAGAGGTCAGTGATGAATTTGTTGGCGATTTCACAAGCGATAGGTTACGATTTTCTGCCATAGGTCGTTATATATTATCCGCCGAGCGTTCTGTAAAAAATCTGCTCTTGGGAACACCATCACAAACTCCACCGACACAAATCTTAGATGGTTGGATAAACTTAGGGGCAATCAGCATACCGCCTAATTGGAATTATGACGATTGGAGCGGTCTTGAAATTTGGGGGGAAGCCATAGGCGGCACTATTCAAATGAATCTGCATTGGAAATCCAATGATGACATTGCCTCGTTAAGTGCTGATGTATTAGACATGTTTACATTTGTATTTAATGATGGAAATTCTGGACTAGAACTACACTTTAACGATTCAACTGATTGGGTCAATGGCAACTGGGTTTTGACATTTTGGCACGGCGGGTATGATGACCTTATTAGAAACAACATGGAAATCATTGACAAAATTGCACGGTCTTTAACTTTTAATCCGTGACACCAAACGCCCTCAACTTTTTACGGTTGAGGGTGTTTTATATTAATTAGAGAGGAAATATCGTATGAATGAATATGACACTGATTCTTTGCCTTTGTACGAAGAAGATGAATCCCTTACAGAAATAACTACTGTAACGGTAGATTGGGAATTAAATTTACGAATTAGGGTTAATCCTAACCGCGAAAAAATTGAAGTCCCATATTTCAAAGTCTTTAATAATAAAGCTCCAGATTACAATATAACCAGAGTAGCAAGACTGCATTTTAAAGACAGCGGTATGAAATTTATTAATGACGGTTATCTTGATTGGGAGATTACTCCCGACGATATTAAAACGATTATCGCCTGTCTAAATTCTAAACATCATAATTCTAATAGTTATACAAATTGGCAAAGAGCCTGTTTCCTTTGGAATTATGAAAATTGTCTTATTTCAGATATAGATAAATATTTTAACGGCGAGTATGACGAGGCTAACAAAAACCATCTTTCCTATGTTCCGCATAATCAAAAAATGCCGTCAACTTGGATTTAATTATAAAAAAACTGTCAGAGAAAGCATTTACGTGGGTACTCGTTATTTTTCCGACTGTACCACTTTGGAATGGCTTATAAAAAAAGATAAGTAAAGGTGGTAACATAAAATGGATATTTGTAGCTTCATTAACTCTACCGACGTTGCGGAGCATTGTCGAAAAATCGGACATATTTTCAACTCATTGGAAATGGCTGTAGTCATTGCTATTAGTGAAAAGCCCACTAAAGAAAAGCATGAGGCGTGGAAAGCAATTATTTCGGACTATCCCGATATGCCTATTCCCGAAAGCCATTCCTTTGAGGCTCGGGAAAGCCTTCATATGTTTTTGCAAGAGCAAATAGCATGGGAAGAAAAAGAAATCGCTAATTTTTACGAATCTACGCCCAATGCCGTTTATCGCCCGTGTGTGCGGTGGTATGGTAAATATGGTTCCCATGAGATAGTTCCCGTGTACAATATGGGTTGCTTCTCAACTGTCGAAAAAGCATGGGAAAAGATTTGCGATAAATGGGATTTTGACGTAGACAGGATTTACAGTATCAGTATTACAAAGGAATACACCGACGACCATAACGTTGAAGCACTTTTTTCCGAAAAAAGGGAATTTCTACACTTTAATCATTTTCCCATTGGTTGCCCCGGAGAGTTGGATATGATTTTTATTCATATTCCACTACCATTTAAAAAAGGTGATTTGCTAGAGCATGAGGGTATACCGTTCATACTGGATAATCTGCCTCACTGGTCAGAAAATCGCGGACTTTCGTATGAGGAAATACTTTCGGGAGAGCATACTGACGGCTCAGATATGAGCGGATGGGGGCTGTATGCAACGGAGGATGGTTATGTTTATGGCAACCACACAGCATTGTATTATGGGTTTAGCTATTTCAAAGGCAAGTTGAGAAACAACGAATACATCCTCCATTACGTCAACCTGTTTATGAAGGGTGAAATTGCTCTGACGGAATTACTCACAATGCAATGCAGGATAGTCATGGAGCATACACTGGATGATGTGCTTTTGAAACAATCTCATGGTTGCTATTTGCCAGATAATTTACTGGCAGAGAATCGAGTTGTTGAAAAATAATATAACGCCCCCGACCCAAATTAGTCGGGGGTTATTATGATAATTAATTTCTATATTTAATTTTGTTTTTGAAGAATTTTTAATTCATTTTTGATTCCCAAAAACATGGGAATAGTGTCTTTAATATAAAAAATAAAATTTAATTTAAGCAATTTGCTACGTTTCCATGTTGCCATGTGATAAAAAATATTAATATTTTTCCATATATTTTAAGGAATTCAATCCCTAATTCAACCACATATTATTTTTATATCACATATAGCAACTTGGCAAGATAGCAAGTTTACTTACCCTATGTTTTTATTTGTTCCGCTTCATTTCATTTACGATTTCATCTTCCAAAGATATTAATTCCTTAATTGAGCTTAAAAATGAAGAATGTCTTTTATGCATTTCTTTTTGGACTTTATAAAATTCAGCAAAATCTTCACAATCAATTTCACCACCAGCCTCAATACGTTTCATTCGCCCCATCATAGGAACATTTGTAGCACATGTATATTTTTCAAGATACATTGATAATGAGTTATACTTATTGAAAAAATTAGATATTTTTTTTAGTGTCTCTTTCCTATAAAACCTCGTAGTAGAAAAATAATCTTGAATTGTATCAATATCGTAAACTATAGACAGGCGGAATGTTGCAGTAAAATCGCAACGAGTTAATTGCACAACCAATTCGTTTAGTTCATCTCGTATTTTTAAGATGTTGTTTAAATCTGAAATTGAATTTTGTTCATCCATTTGTAACAATGTATTTTTAGAAATACTTTCTTCAATATTAATATTAGTTTTCTTTTTTGCATTTGCAAATTCTTCCAAAATTGATTCAAACAGGTCAGTTAATGTATCTACTTCATTTATGTCAACACTCACAGCATTATTTATCAGTTTCAATTTGAATGAATCACCTTCTATTTCATCTAAATGCTTTGTTAAATACTCTGCAAACCGTTGTTTATTTAAATTCTGGAGAATTATTGTCGCATTTTTTTTACTTATAGGTCTTTTACCTTTATAAATCCGCTCTAACGTATCTTTTTCCATTTCTGACAATGGGTTTTGCGAACCTTTTTTCATTATATTATCAATTAAAAAAACTACGAACTCAGAAAAATCTCGTCCATCCCTCATGCTAAAAGGAAACATATTTGCAAACGCACTAAAGGTCATATCACTTCACCCCAAATATATAAATTTGTGTTTTGTCCGTATTTGTCCGTAAGCATCCTGTAAGAAATTTTCTTATCTGATAACATTTCGTTGGTGGTTATCTCACCAAAATATTCCAACGGAAGGAGTAATAATTTTATGGAGCAATCAAGATGGCATGGTGATGAATTGCTTACGCTCACAATCACTGACCTTGAACAAATGAAGGCAATGGAAAACTTTAAATTAAGGCTCGAAAGATGCGAAGGGGTGTTGCTTAATTTTGGCAATCATCCATTCATTACAATGGACGGAGGGCGTATCCAACGCAACATACTCGCCTTTTCTGCGGTGTATCGAAAAGGAAACACCACTAGGTACAGTGTGTTTAAATATGACAGAAGTATAACCTCTTTATCAGACAGTTGGAAGATTTTAATGTTGACTGAGACCCAAGTGCCTAAGTTATACCTCTTGCATGACGACAGATTAATATTTTTTCCAGAAGAACGCAACCCCTTAAGTAATGCAGATTTTTTAGAGATTCATTACCAAACAGAAAGTTATCATGGGATTATCCGCCTCAACTGCCTTACTGGGGTTCATTCTGTGTTTTCAGAAGTTATGGTAAATCATTATGGGGTTATTTATAGTCAGGTAGTCAATGAAATGGCAAGCCTTGTTGTGGATATCTGTGCTTATGAAGAAATTAGGAATATCGAAAACAGGCGTATCTTAAAAAGGGGTGCAGGATATTAAGCGACACTACTTGTATTACTTATGACGATTCCCTGCTTAAAAATGATAAAGCCTTTTTAAGTATTAACAATGAAGTAACAAAAACCAATGTATTCGACGTAAGCAATCCGTGTGTGGAGTTTAAAAATGATTGTAATTACTTGAATTTTGGGCAGGTAGAATATGGACATGTATTATCAAGCCCATTTATACGATTTGATGAACATGTCGAACGTTTGGGAAATGGTGAATTATCCCTTTTGCAAAGTGTCTTACACCCGAATTTATATCCACAAAAAAAGGACATAATGTCAAAAACAAAAAAATCTATTATGTACACTAGCACTTCAAAACGCTCTAAGCTATCTTACCGAGATATGGCTGAAATGTTTGAAGATGCCAATGATTTTTTGAATATTGACAAGATGTTTAATATTTACGACAAAATGTTAGGCATGTTTGTTCCGTTGGATAAATTGAATGCAGATTCTTTAATTCGCCGCCAATCACCCAAGGAGATAAAAAACAGGCTAACAAGTCATGGGGTCAACGAAATCGTATTGTGGTTAAAATCGAAAACAAAATGGAGGGAGATGGATGGCGAAGTTTTAAGACATTTAAACTCTAAGTACATTAATTTCCTAAACTGTACCGTTGAGTTGCCGTCATTAATCATTCACGACCACAACCCTAGCTTTTGTTGTACAAACGTAATCCATGCAGAATACACTAATAATTTCACAGACTACAAAAATAGTATATTTTTCAAAATGCTAACTGACTTCTTTGATGATGACCAAGGAAAAATCAATTTGCTTCAAGAAATTTTTGCTGTAACCATAGCAGGCATCCCACTTAAACATTTTTTCTATATCTACGGTGTACCTGATTCGGGAAAAAGCAAAATTGCAGATATTCTTCGGTACATCACTGGCTCCGAATATACATCTGCCATATCGTTAAAGCGATTTGATACCCAATTTGGTCTAGGCGGTCTTTACAGAAAACGGTTAAACATTGTGGGCGAAAGCAATGAGGTAACAAGTTCGGGAGTTGAGGTAATCAAGCGATTAACTGGAGGCGACTACTGTCTTGGTGAAAAAAAGTACGAACACGCTTTTGAATTTTTCCCTCAAGCAACACTTGTTTTTATGAGTAATCATAAGCTTAAAGTAATTGATGGTCAAGCTGACCAAGCATTTTTAAATCGAATGATTGTCTTGGAGTTTGCAAAATCAATTCCTATCGAAAAACAAGATGTTAAACTTTCACAAAAGTTAAAATCTCCCGAAGAAATTAGTGCAATTCTAGCATGGACTTTTGAAGGTGTTCAGCGTCTTTATAAAAATAATTTTGAAATAACTCGCGTTGTCAATTCAGAAGATTACGTCATACAAGGTGCATTTGAAAGAAATAAAAATGAAAATGAAAAAGAGGTGCTTTCATTAAATTTCAAAAATTATTTAAATGAATCGTTTTTTGTTGAACCAAAAAACAAGGATGTATACGCTTCAGTCCCTGCTTTATTTAAAGGATTCAAGGAATATATGGGTACAAATGAGGATTTTGATTATAAAGAAGCTAAGTGGTTACATGACACGCTACAAGATGAATTTAACCTTCAAAAGAAACGCGTAAAGCCAATGGGACAAAAAAAGCAAGTTTACGCCTATTACGGACTTGTTGCTAAAACTGAGGACGAGAAGGATGTTTAAGCAATGACTTCCGTTACAAATCTATTTTTAGTTAAATATCATATTTATGCATTTTAAATTACAAGGAGGAAGTAACATGTTAAAAATCCAAAGCCCTACACTAACCGCAAAGCAAGCAGCTACTTATATTGGTGTCAGCTACTGGACGCTTCTCGGGTTGGCGCGACAAGGGCGAATCAAACATTTTCGCGGTGGGAATAAAATTCTATTTCGCAAAACCAGTCTTGACACATGGATAGATGAAGCGGAAGCCGCATCTATTAAAAAAGCTGAGTAATAATCTGATGGGGCAGGTGAAAACCTGCTCCGTTTATTATTAATCATTTTAACAGCAGGAGGAGATGTATGATGAAGCAAAGAATACCACCAAGCAAGCCCGAACGTGTTTTCAATGTCGAGGGTTGCGAGTATAAGGGGAATAACAAATACAAAATGGTCGTATCTTCTGGTTTTAACGCGCAGGGTAAACGCGACCGCCGTTCACAAACCGTTACGGCTACTTCAAAAAGAGAACTGGAGGATATGTACGCAAAATTTAAAACGGAAGTACGCACAGGTTTATTTCTAAACAATATTAATCTGACATTTCGTCAATTTATAGAAACACAGTGGCTTGTGGACACAGAAACAAAAAGCCTTGCACCGAAAACTCTGTCGCGGTATGAGATTATGCTTTATCAACGTATATTGCCACACATAGGACATATAAAAATCTCCGACATAAACCGCAACCATATTATAAAACTTTATGATTCCATGTTGCAAGACGGAGCGCGTTTTGATGGCAAGAGCGGCGGGTTATCTGGTAAGACAGTTCTACATCATCATAGGCTTCTCTCCAAAATATTTAACACAGCAGTATTGTGGGAAATAATAGCGGCTTCGCCCATGAAAATGATTAAACCGCCAAAGGCAGAGCGAAAAATAGCGGCTTTCTATGATGACGAACAGGTTATTGCCTTACTCGACAGCTTAAATGGCTTGGACGAGAGCCAATTTAAATACAAAGTGCTTGTAATGTTGGCGATATTCATGGGGGCACGCCGTGGAGAACTTATGGGGTTGGAATGGCAGGATATTGATTACGAAAAACGGACAATCAGCATATCTCGCACGAGCCAGTATCTGCCAAAGAAGGGGGTGTTTACAAAAACGCCAAAAACAGAGTTGTCTAATCGCACGATAACGATACCAGATTCTATAGTGGCTTTGCTAAAGGATTACGAACAACACCAAATCTATGAACGTGAGCGGTTAGCCAACCTTTGGAATCCAAGCGACCGATTATTTACAACTTGGGAAGGTAAGCCAATGAATCCCGACACCATAACAGATTGGTTTGGAAAATTTATCAAGAGGCACAATTTACCGCCCGTGACCTTTCACGGGTTGAGGCATACAAATGTAAGCCTTTTAATTGCTGATGGGATAGATGTCCGAACCATAGCAACCCGTGTGGGTCATGCAAACCCAACCACTACCCTAAACCTGTATAGCCATATGCTTCGCAAGTCCGACCAAATAGCAGCAGACAGCATAGAAAAACGAATCATGGGCGGTAAAAATGAACGTCGCCAAAATAGTGATTTATAGGTTATGTATGCGGGTTGTTGGTTGGTATAAGTTGCAAACTTCCCCCTAATTTCCCCCTGTGGGTATATTAATACCTACCCGATGAAAAGAGGGAAGCCCTAGAAACGTTGATTTCTAGGGCTTCTTTGGGTTTGCGGAGGCAGGATTTGAACCTACGACCTTCGGGTTATGAGCCCGACGAGCTACCAAACTGCTCCACTCCGCGACGCAAAGGGTATAGTAGCACATAAAAAAAAAAGGCGCAAGCCTTTTTCTCATCTTTCCAAGCGAAATAATAATAAATTTCAAGCATTTTACCCTAACACACTGTAGTTGGGCGATTCTCGTGTAATTTGCACGTCGTGTGGGTGACTTTCCTTTAGCCCTGCCATTGTAACGCGAATGAGCTGGGCATTGGTGTGCATTTCTTGTATAGAACGGCAGCCCGCGTAGGACATACCCGCGGTTAAGCCGCCCAGCAGTTGTTGCAGGACATCGGCAACAGGTCCTTTGTAGGTAATGCGCCCTTCTACGCCCTTGGAAATAACCGTGCCTGTGGGGTTGGGGTAGCCCATTTCGGCGAGTTCTTGTTCTTCATCGTCGGTGGGGGTGGCTTCCATACTGCGGTAGGTTTTGTATTTGCGCCCTTGGAAGAGTTCGGTCACGCCCGGGCTTTCTTCGCAACCCGCCAAGAGGTTGCCCATCATACAGGCGGAAGCGCCCGCGGCAATGGCTTTTGTAATATCGCCCGAATAGCGTATACCGCCATCGGCAATAACGGTCGCACCCGCGGGGCGTGCCACGGCGGCACAATCTAAAATGGCACTGATTTGCGGAATACCCACGCCCGATACCACCCGCTTGGTGGAAACGGACGAAGGCCCAATCCCTACTTTTATAATGTCTGCTCCTGCGTCGATGAGCTTTTGCGCGGCAGAAGCGGTTGCCACATTGCCCGCAATGAGCGTGAGGTAGGGGAAATCTGCCTTTAGGCTGCGAATGGCATTTAATACATTGGTCGCCTGCCCGTGCAGTACCTCCAGCACCACCACGTCAACCTTGCGCTTTACCAGCGCTTGCACGCGTTCCATGTAATCGTCCTTGATGCCTACCGCCGCGCCAACGAGCAACCGCCCAAGGTTATCCTTGGCAGACATGGGATATTTAATAGATTTGTTAATATCCTTGACGGTAATAAGCCCCTTTAGGTGAAAATTCTCGTCCACGATGGGCAATTTTTCTACTTTGTTGCGCACAAGAATTTCCTTCGCTTCTTCCAGCGTTGTGCCTACCGGGGCGGTGATTAGATTTTCCTTGGTCATTACTTCATAGATTTTTTTGCTGTAATCCGTTTCAAACCGCAGGTCGCGGTTGGTGATAATGCCCACAAGCTTGTCGTGTTCGGTGATGGGTACGCCCGAGATGTGGAAGCGGTTCATTAGCTTTTCCGCTTCATATACATAGTGATTAGGTGAGAGCGAAAACGGGTCGGTAATAACGCCGTGTTCGCTGCGTTTTACTCGGTCCACTTCGCTGGCTTGGTCTTCGATGGACATATGACGGTGAATTACGCCCAAGCCGCCGCAACGCGCAACGGCAATCGCCATTTGAGATTCGGTCACCGTATCCATTCCCGCAGAAATAAAGGGAATGCGCAACGTAATACCCGTCGCGAGGTTTAGTGTTACGTCCACATGGGCAGGTTGTACATCGGAAAAATCCGGCACGATTAAAACATCGTCAAAAGCAAGCCCTTCGGGTAACGGCGCATGCAGCATTTATGCGGCTCCTTTCAATTTCAACCGGTAACAATCTGTTACCGGCTGGTTACTGTTTCACAAATAATTTACGGCGGGTGAGTACCGTAGCAATGGCTTTTAACATTTTTTCGTTAGGCTCGATGATAACTTTTACGCGCTTGCTGTCCAACGTAGTGAGGAATGCATAGGTATTTTCGTTTGTTTCGCCGCTGGTGTAATTGCGCACTTCCTGCGCGCCGGAAAATTCCCCCGCGCGGGCGTTGTCGTCGATATGTGCCATAATGTCAAACTTATTCACATGCTGGGAAAATATCCGCTTACGGCGTGAACGGTTATAAATAATATCAATATCCAATTCGCCGTTAGTAAATACATATTCGTACTCTACATTCAAATATGACATGGCAAACCACGCGCCAAAGATAGCCGCGAAGCCAATAATTGCGCCAAATGCGGGCACGAAGATAAACGCAATCATAAACACAAGACCCGCAGCTACAATTAATAAAATGCGGAAAAGCGTGTCACGAAAGGTGGGTTTTCTTTTGATTATTTGCTCTTTAAATACGTCGCCCATTAAAATCGCCTCATTTAATATAGGTTACTTTTTGGTGGTTAAGTTCGTGTGCTTCCTTGCCTTTATTGGCGTTGCCAATGCAAACCGACATGCCAAAGCTGTAGCCTTCGGGGACCTGCAACTTCTTTGTCCATTCCGCGGCGCGTTCGCCTTCAAACGCCATACGCGCCATACCGCAAATTACGTTGCCTAAACCCAACGAATGCGCCGCAAGTGCTATGTTTTGGCTTACTATGCCGCAATCCAGCGCTGCCCATTCGCTGTCGTCTTTTTTTGCGATAACAATCAAGCAAGGGGCATTGTAGAAAATTTTACCCCCGCGCTCTTGCATTCGGGTATGCCATTCGGGGTTGTTTGCGGCAATGTTTGCCATCATGTATGCATCCATTTCGTCCAGCATTTCTTTGTTGGTAACCACGATAATGTGCCACGGCATTGCATTCATTGCGCTGGGGGCTGCGAGTGCGCTTTTTGTAAGCTCCTCTACCTGCTGCGCGGTGAGGGGCGCGCCGGAAAAATCGCGGCAGGAGTTACGCTGATAAATTGCTTGTAAAACATCATTCATACAAATCCATCCTTCGTTTTATTTTATGTGGAAAAATATACACGTAAATGTAATAAATGTAAATGCCGGCGAAATGCCAAAATAAAAGAAATTTAAACATTTAAACAAAAAATAGCTTGCTTTATTTTATAAAGATGATATGATATCCTTGATTAGTTTTCCACATTATTTCCACAATTTTACCCCCAACGGGGGAGGAGGGCGTACCCATGATTACATTATTCAAGAACCTCAAAATCAGAGCCAAGTTAATGGTAGGCTTTGGCATGATGATTGTCATTTTGGCAATTGTCGCTGTCTTTAGTTGGGTAAACATCCGCACCATGGATGAAAGCGTAGCGTTACTAATAGAAAACCCCGTCTACCGCTACAATAATATTAGCCAAGCTGAATCAAGCATTATGGATATGCGGCGTGTTGTTTCTGCTATGTCGTTTCGTTTAGGGGACAGGGTACAGCTTGAACCGATGCGCAGCGAGGGGCAGTCCGCGTTTAATGAAATAAACCGGTTGCTTGATAGAAACATAGTAAGCTTAAATACCGACCCGCAAATTGCCCCCGAACGCAGGGATATGATTATTGGAATGCATAATGAACTGCGCCGTATGGTGGCGCGGTATTATAATGAAGTATTGCTGGGCATGTTTAATGCCGCAGTTGAAGGTATTGTAGGCGATACCGAAAGCCGCGCACGAGTTGAACGTTATTTTGAACTTGGCGGGTTAGTAGGGGACGAGTTGTACGATATCTTCTACGCACTGGACGATGAAATTCTCACCACCAAAAACAACCGCGTGTTGGATATGGAGCAGCTTGCTGCGCGTACCACCACGCTTGTAATGACTCTATCTCTTGCGGGTTTGGCATTGGGCGTAATTGTGGCAATGTTCATTGCAAGCGCCATCGCTAAACCTATCCAAAAAATAGTGGTTACGCTTTCCGATGTAGCAAAAGGTAACTTAAATGTGAATATTGACCGCAATAATATCCCTAAAGATGAAGTGGGCGAGCTTACTGCCGATGCCATCCAATTAATTGACGTTATCAACGCCATTGTAAAAGACCTTGTTGACGTAAGGCGCGAATTTAGCGACAACGGTAAAATGTCGTACCGTATCGACGCGAAAAAGTATGAAAACAGCTACCGTGAAATGACAGAAGGTGTAAACGCCATTCTTGACGGCACGGTAGATAATGTAAACGCTGTAGTAGATGTGCTTGACCATATCAGCGAAGGCAGCTTCGACGTGAAGGTAAAAGATATGCCGGGCGAATTTATGACACAGGTAAACGCAATGCGTAACGTGCTTAAAAACTTGAACGATGTAGGCGGGGAAATTAACGGTATGATAGATGCCGCAGCCGTAAAGGGTAATCTTAAATTCCACATCGACGATAAGCGTTACCGTGGCGACTGGGGCAAAATTATGAAAGGCTTAAACGATATTGCCGAAGCCGTAGACAAACCGCTTACAGAAATTAAGCTGTCCATGTCTGCACTAAACATGGGTAAATTTGATACCTTTGTTTCGGGCAACTACGCAGGCGATTTTGATGCGATTAAACAAGCAATAAACGAGATGATTAAAGGTTTAGCTGGTTATGTAAAAGAAATCGGCGACTGTTTAAGCGATGTATCGCGTGGTGACCTTACGCGTCATATCCGCATGAACTTTGACGGCGAATTTAATAACATTAAAGTTTCCATCGACGGTATCGTTGATACGCTGCATAAAACCATGTCGGAAATTAACTCCGCTTCTAACCAAGTGCTTATGGGTGCGAAGCAAATTTCTGCCAGCGCAATTGACCTTGCAAACGGCGCACAACAACAGGCAAGCAGCGTAGAAGAATTAAACGCAAGCATTGACGTAATTAACCAGCAAACCCAGCAAAACGCCGAAAGTGCTATGGAAGCAAGCGACCTTTCCCGCAAGTCTACGGAAAACGCCAACGCAGGCAGCGAAACCATGAGCCAAATGCTTGACGCGATGAACCAAATTAAAGAATCTTCGGCAGAAATCTCGAAGATTATCAAGGCAATCCAAGACATTACGTTCCAAACCAACCTCTTGTCGCTCAATGCTTCCGTAGAAGCGGCGCGGGCGGGGGAACATGGACGTGGCTTTGCCGTAGTAGCGGACGAAGTGCGCAACCTTGCAAGCAAGTCGCAACAGTCTACGCTGGAAAGTACCGAACTTATTAATCAATCCATTACCCGCGTAGACGCAGGTAGCTCCATTGCAGAGGCAACCAGCGAATCACTTGCCGTTATTGTTAAAAACGCCAGCGAAATATTGGAAATTATCAACAGTATTTCCGCATCTTCGAAGGAGCAAGCCGAATCTATCCAACAGGTAAGCATCGGTTTGGCGCAAATTTCCAGCGTGGTGCAGTCCAACTCGGCTGTATCGGAAGAAACTGCCGCCGCTTCCGAGGAGTTAAACTCCCAGGCCGAGGTGCTTCAACAGTTGGTGTCCTACTTTAAACTGTAATTTGACACAGTGGTATTTATTCCAAAATCTGAAGCCAGCGGACGCTGGCTTCGTTTTTTTGAGAAAAATAACATGCCAAGCGCAAAAATAAAGTTTGGGACAGCGTCCCACGGTTTTAATCTTTTGACTTTTCCCTCATATAAATAGATAATGTATAAAATTTTTTGAGGAGGATTCTATGCTTAGAACAAACAGTGAAAAACTGCCCATCGTGACGGTAAGCGGCGCGGTATGGCACCCTAAAATGGGTACGGCAGGGCGTACTACAATTGAAGGGAACGTCGTGTGGTTGCTGGGCACGGGCGGTATTACATTAAATGCGAAAATTGGCGACTGCTGTATCGGCTGGGTTGCCGACCACCTGGAACCCGGCGTAAGTATGCGCCATAAAGAAACCGACCATAACAACGCACTGATAATTTCCAGCTGTATTGGGAACGAAGCCGTAGTACGCAGTGGCGACGCAAAAGGCGAAAAGGGCTTTGTGACAGGCAAGCACGGCGGGTGCGACCATTTGATTGTACACTTTCCGCAGGAAACGCTGGAGAAAATGGACATAGAGGACAAAATTATGATTAAAGCAACGGGGCAGGGGATGGAACTGTTGGACTATCCTACTGTATTGCTGCGTAATATGTCGCCCGCACTACTGGAGAAAATGAACATACAAGAAGACGGCGGAGGGATTAAAGTAGGTGTTGCCAAGATGGTGCCCGCGTCTATCATGGGGTCGGGGATTGGTACGGTGAATGTGGCGGGCGGTGACTATGATATCTGCCTCTTCGATGAGGAGATTAGGGCAAAGTATAACCTTGGCGATTTGCGCTTTGGTGATATTGTGGCAATTGAGAACGCCGATACGCGTTTTGGGCGGTCATACCGCACGGGGGCGTGTACCATTGGCGTTGTGGTACATGGCGATTGTGTAATTTCGGGCCATGGACCCGGGGTTGCAACGCTAATTACTTCCAAGGATGCCGTAATTGAGCCGTTTATTGACGAAAACGCAAATTTGGCAAATTATTTTCTGTAGAAAGGCTTGTTGCATTTTAACGGCAGTTATTCCATTTGTTGCGTGCAATGTTAGTAATTTTTAATAATTGACGGTGCGGCGCGATTCGCTTATCATGCTCCCTGTAAATCATTCTACGGTCGAACAGACCGAAAAGGAGCATGAAACATGCAGAGAATCAGGCTGATTCTTGCCGCGGTGTTGGTGCTGGCGTTTGTAGGCGCACTTGTACCCACCCATACCGCCGCCGCCCCTGCGGGCAGTACCACAATCACCATTATCCACACCAACGACCTACACGGTCGGTTTGTGGGCAACGACAGCAACATCATTGGCATTGACCGTATCGCCGCAATTTACGCGAACACGGACAATGCCATTTTAGTTGACGCGGGCGATACGCTTCACGGCTTGCCTTTTGTCAATCTGAGTCGCGGACTTAACGCTGTCAAGTTAATGAATGCCGCCGGCTACCGCATTATGGCACCGGGCAACCACGATTTTAACTACAGCATTAACGCCGAAATTGGCGCAAATCACCTGCTGTACCTAGAAAACTATGCCGACTTTGACATTCTTGCCGCTAACGTTACATGGGTAGGCACGGGTGAAGGCGTGTTTACGGCGTACACATTGGTGGAAATTGACGGTGTAACTATTGGCTTCTTTGGGCTTGCAACGCCCGACACGCCTGTAGTTACGCACCCCGACGGCGTGCGCGACTTTAACTTCGGCGACCCCGTACCTGCTGCACGTGCTGCTGTTGCTTCTTTGCAAGCTGCGGGCGCGGATATAATTGTGGGCGTAACGCACATTGGCACCCACGGGCGCAATTCTTCCGTTGCGGTTGCCGAGCAAGTGGAAGGTATTGACGTAATTATCGACGGGCATTGCCACACCCTGCTGGAAGAAGGACGCCTTGTTAACGGCGTGCTTATTGCTATGGCGGGCGAACATGGTCAACATGTAGGCATGGTGGAAATTACGGTGGCGGACGGTGCGCTAGTTTCTGCTAACGCATCTGTAATTAACCACGAAGCGGCGCAAGCCTTCGAGCCCTGCCCAACTGTGGCGGGCATGATTCGCACCATGCAAGCGGAAAATGACGCCATTTTAGATACGGTGGTTGCGTACAGCCCCATTTTCCTAACGGGTGAGCGCTCTGTTGTGCGCGGCGAGGAAGCGGCAATTGGTAATTTAATTGCCGACGCCCTTCGCTGGAACGTTGGGGCAGATATTGCCATCGCCAACGGCGGCGGTATCCGCGACGATATTAACATTGGCAATTTAACAATTGGCGATATTTCTGCGGTGCTTCCCTTCATCAATTTTTCTGTAAAGGTGGAAATTAACCCCGCGATTTTGTGGCAAGCGCTGGAAAACGGCGTTAGCACCTTGCCCGACGGCGGTCGTTTCCCCCAAATTTCGGGCTTCTCCTTCACCTATGACGCAACCGCCGAGTATGGCTACCGCGTACAAAGCGTGACCAAAAACGGTGTTGCGCTGGGACAATTTGACACGACTACTACCTTTACGCTGGCGATTAACGACTTTATGAGCGTGGGCGGCGACGGCTACAGCATGTTTATCGGCTTGCCCCCGCTGGCGCAAGGTGACCTAATGGCAGACCTGCTTACGGCCTATATCTACGCCCACGATATTAGCAATACCCGCGTGGAAGGGCGTATTGTAAGCGTGGCAGGCGTTGCGCCGGTTGCGATTGCCGAAACCGTTGTAACCCCTGTGCCTATTGTAGCCCCCATTACGATTGTTGGCGGTTGGAGCTTGCCCATCCCTGTGTACGGGCAAAGCCTCACCTATGTAGCCGCCGCAGGGGAAACCTTGTGGAGCATCGCATACAACTTCTACGGCTCAATGCAGGAAGATGTAATTAACCGCATTTTTGCCGCCAACGCAGAAGCCCTTCGCGCCAATAACGGTGCGGTAGCCCAAGGCATGGTATTAACTTTGCCCGCCAACGGGCTGCGCGACCCCATTACCCGCACCCACATTGGGCAGTTTTACCTTGTGCGCGCTGGCGATACCCTGGGAAGCATTGCACAATACTTCTTCGGCAATAGCGCATACGCCTACGACATTTTTAACGCAAACCGCACCCGCATCCGCAATATTAACCAAATTTTCGAAGGGCAGTGGATTGTGATTCCGTTTTAATCAACGGGCTAATTTGAATTATGTATAGTAAAATCCCGCCCTGTCGGAGTATGTTGACAGGGCGGGATTTTGTTTATGCGAAATCTTTAACAATTTTGGCAATTGTAAAAAATATGTTTGACATTCATTTTTGGCAATTGTATAATATCGTTATTGGCAGTTGTCAAAAATGCTTAGACTTAGAAAGCGGTGACCCTTGTGGAAAAAATAAAGAAATTACCCGATGCGGAATTTGATATTATGAAGGTTGTTTGGGCGAATGAACCGCCCATTACGACAAACATTATTATGCAACAGCTTGGAAATGAGAGAGATTGGAAAGCACCGACGACCATTTCTCTTATGCTGCGGCTTGTTGAGCGAGGGTTTTTGCGTACCGAAAAGAACGGTAAAGAACGCACATATTTCCCATTAATAAATAAAGAGGATTATTTGAAGTTTGAAACAGGTAATTTTATAAAGCAATTTCATAATAACTCATTATTAAATCTTGTTACTACCGTATACGAAGATAAGGCAATGACAGACGAGGATATAGACGAACTGCTAAATTGGGCTAGGGGACTGAGGGGTTAATATGCACAGTTTTATGATTGCATTGCTAATTTGCTCCGCTACCATGTCAATACTTGCCGGTATGTATATGGTGGCTACACCATTTTTAGCAAAACGCTATTCCGAAAAGGGGCGTTACTATGCTTGGCTGATTATTATCATCGGCTTGATTATTCCTTTTCGTCCGCAATGGAATAATTCAATTGTTACTATGGAATTGCCGATGCAAACAGTCACAACTGTAGAACAGTTTAGCGGCGGCACATTGCCCCTTGCCAATGATACGGCAACTTTTATACCGATGGAAGATGCTGTTATTTCATATGCGGGGTTAGGCGTTTCTTGGTCTTGGTGGCAGATTAGTTTTGCCGTGTGGTTGGCAGGAATGCTCTTGTTTGTTCTCTATCAAGGCATTAGGCATTATCGTTTTGTAAAAATGGCATACCGCTGGCGTGAAAATATTATAAACGGACAGGTGCTATCAATTTTTGAAAGTCTTAAATCAGAAATGGGCATAACGAAACGCATTTGCATTTATGTGTGTCCCCTTGTGGGTAGCCCTATGCTTATTGGCATATTCAACCCTAAAATACTTTTGCCAACAACCGAATTAACAGAAGACGAACTCCAATTTATTCTCAAACATGAGCTGGTACATTATAAACGGAAAGATTTGCTCTATAAATTTTTGGTGTTATTTGCGATGGCGATGCACTGGTTTAATCCTATCGTGTATTTGTCAGTTAAAGCGATTAACATATTATGCGAAACATCTTGCGACACGGAGGTGGTAAATGGCACAGATACAAACACGCGCCAAATGTACAGCGAAGTTATTGTTGGCGTTGTGAAGTATCAATCAACGCTGAAAACGGCGTTGTCCACTAATTTTTATGGAGGTAAGAAAGGTATGAAAACCAGAATTTCGTCCATTATGGACACAGGCAAGAAAAAAGCGGGTGCGATTGTGATGTTTGTGGCACTCATGCTTACACTTGGAACAAATATTGTATTTGCAACCAATGCAACACAACCCGCATTTACGGTGTATGAAATGCCTTCCCGCTCCGAAGTGCGCGCCGATTCAATTACATTCAACGAAGCCGCCAACATTGTTGCACGGCACATTTTGGAAGAATATGGCGTGTGTATTAACGGTTCGGTGGTTCATGTAACACATCAATGCGTGGAATCAAGAATGCGGTCCCACGTTCCCGAAGGTACGGACGGCGTGTGGGCGGTGTTGGTTGGCGAATCCCGCGAAGCCATATCGCGTATGCATGTTTCATTCATTGTTTCGGTTGACGCGATAACAGGCAGGATAATAGGCGAATCCATTAACGTAGCCAACACCGTGCTGACACCATTTCAATCCGCGCCCACCGTGACGTTGACGCCATTCAATCAGGCATCATCAGCCTTTCCCGCTTTTCCGACCAGAATAGCATTATCCTTAATCAGGTTATGCGGGCTTGATGAATTGATAAGCAGCGGTGCGGTATTTAAAATGGCCGCCTGCGCCGAAACAGGGGAAAGCGGTATTGCCACAACAAGCGAACGGGCAACGGCACAGGAAAACCACATCAATTTCCTATGTGCCGAAACCGACGAGATTGTACCCGTTGAAATTATTAACGTAGACGGCAGAACACCGCAAGTAGCTTTCTTTGTCGAAGCTGCCGAAAACGGAAGGTCAAGAATGGTCATTCCAAGTGCAAACCATAGGCTTCCCCATGTAATTATAGGGATACATCAAAGCGGAAATGCGCCGACTTCGCAAAATCGACGTTCATCTACTGTGATATTTGCGGAATATGAGGAATGGGGCTTAACAATCGAAGGACTTTCCCCCCATGCAGATGGTGGTTTTATAGCAACGGCAATTCAAAACGTGTTTTATCAAGGACAGTTAGTAAGAGGATTTAGTGATTTTGGACATGGCGTGGATATGTCAATTTCCTCTTTTGACCAAGGTAAGGACATATGGGTTTATGTTATGCGTGATGATAATGGAAATATTATCGAATTAAGATTAACGCAACCACAAGGCAATTAAACAGGGTAATGCACCGCCAACAAAACGCAAGGCCGATAATTTTGTGATTGAATCACAATTTATCGGCTTTTTCATTTACGATAAAAGCGAACTATTTTTGTTATTTTCCTGCATGGCTTCTAACGCGTCTATTCGGGTGTTTAGGCTGCGGATTCTTCCATATAGTTCGCTAATATGCTCTTCATTTATTTTGCGTAACCCGCTTAATGCATACGCCAAGGCGAAATAAGGAATTGCAGCAACAATACCTATTACAGTGGTTATTAAAAAGAATATAAGTCCATTGTTTTCTACTCCACCTAAAAGAATGCCGCCCAATATTGCAAGCACACCCATTATATTTAAATAAATTGTCATGCCAATTCCTCCATTTTAAAATTTGTACCCCGCAGTTTTATTTTCATCTTTTCCCTTTCGTATAGCTCGCGCTTCTTTTTTCTGCGATGAAAACAAAATAATCCTCTTCCCGTATAACTTTTACGCCGCCGAAAATGGCGGTTATTTTATTTTTATACCAGTCCAGCCGCTTGGTTACCATATATAGCCTTCCGCCGATAATTAAGCGATTAAAGCCTTTTTCGATGAAGTGCTTGGGAACGGAAAAGTCCGCGTGGTAGGGCGGGTTGGAAAAGATATGCGTAAAAGCAGTTTCGGGAATGCTGCGGAAGCCGTCGCTGTGGTGGAAAGTGATATTGGGGACGCCGTTGCGGGCGGCGTTTTTTTGCGCCAGCGTGAGGGCGTTGCGGTCTATGTCGCTCATTACTACGTTTTCTGCGCCGATAACTTTTGCGGCGTAAATGCCTACCGTGCCGTAGCCACAGCCCAGGTCCAGCAGTTTGTCGGCGGGGGAAATCTGAAGCTGTGCGAGCATGGCAAGGGTTCCACGGTCTATGTTGTTGGGGGAGAAAACGCCCTTTGTAGTTTCAAATTCCAGGGGAATGTTGTTTATATTGGTGGTTATCACTGCTATCACGCCTTTCTATGTGGTATTATGGTCAACGCACCCATTATACCGCAAAAACAGGAGTAAACGGATATGGTTGAATTAACGGGCACTTACGCGCAGGCGAAGATTTTCACCAATTATGCCGACCCTACGGCACTGGAGCAGATTAAACATTTGCTGGAACAGCCTTTTATTGCGGGCAGTAAAATCCGTATTATGCCCGACGTTCATGCGGGCATGGGCTGTACCATTGGCACAACCATGACGATTGTGGACAAGGTTGTACCCAATTTGGTGGGCGTGGACATTGGTTGCGGCATGGAAACGGCAATTTTAAAGGACAAACGGGTAGAGCTTTCCCAGTTGGACAAGGCGATACATGCTTATATTCCTGCGGGCTTTCACACCCGCAAGGATGCGCACCATTTTTGTGAGGAGATTGACCTTACGGCGTTGCGTTGCGCCAAGCATGTGGATTTAAAGCGCGGGGAACTGTCCATCGGTACGCTGGGCGGCGGCAACCACTTCATAGAGCTGGGGGCGGACGAGGACGGCACGCTGTACCTTGTGGTGCATTCGGGCAGTCGCAACCCGGGCAAGCAGGTATGCGAATGGTACCAGAAAATCGCCGCCGATAATCTGGGGCGCAAGGGCAAAGGCATGGACAGGGTGCTGGCGTACTTGGAAGGGCAGCCCATGCTGGATTACCTCCATGACATGGAAATTATGCAGGAATACGCGGACTTAAACCGCAAAGCCATCATCCGCGAGTTGGAAAAGCGCGTAAAAATAAAAATCACCGACCAATTCACCACCACCCACAACTATATTGACACGAAAAAAATGATTCTGCGCAAGGGTGCGGTTTCGGCAGAAAAAGGGGAGCGCTTGCTTGTCCCCATGAACATGCGCGACGGAAGTTTGCTGTGCGTGGGGAAGGGGAATGCAGATTGGAATTTCTCCGCGCCCCACGGCGCAGGGCGTATAATGAGCCGCACGGAGGCAAAGACAAGTATCACCCTTCACCAGTTTAAGGAGACCATGAAGGGCGTGTATTCTTCCACCATAAACGCCAGCACATTGGACGAAGCGCCTTTCGCCTACCAAGCGATGGAGCGTATCGTAGAAAACATTAACGACACCGCAGAAATTGTAAAGATTATTAAGCCGTTATACAATTTTAAATCGGCGGAATAGGGGGCAATATGCTTCACATAATCGTGTTGCTGGCGGTCATTTTTGTGGGAATGTGTGCGTTACAGGCGTATTTATCGCGGCGGGAAAAACGGTGGCTGGGGTTGGTGTTGCCTGTGGCGTTTTCCATCGTTGGCGCGGTGGTGGTTTTAGGCATTATGGTGTATATTTCCCAAATAAATACAGGGCGTTCCTCGCAAATTAGCATTTCTGCGGTGCAGTACATTTTTGCGTTTGTGGTGTTGCAAGTTCCGGCGGGGGTGTTTTTGCTTATATATAAAACGTGCTATATAGTTAATAAAAAAGGAGAATTAAAATGAAAATTCACAACATTCCTCTTGGGTCGCTAACGCCCAAAAGCAAAATCAAAACTAAGTTAGAAAACGGCGGGTTACATATCCCTGACGATATTTCCCGCCTTGGTAAAGCACGCCATCATATGCTTGTGCCAAACACGTATACGTTACCGTTCCGTATTGATATGACGGTGAAAACGGAGTTTTCGCGTACCAATCAAATCACTTCACAAATGTCGTTGTATATTGGCGAGGGCAAGTTATATTTTAACGGCGGGCATACGAGCTGTACGGACATTGTAACTAAGGCGAAAGCATCGGTGTTTGGGGATAATCGGTTTGCGTCTATGGTGCGTTACAATGGCATTCCCGATAAGGATTTTGTGGAAATATCGGCGTATTTTACCCGCGATATGATGTGGGTTACGGTAGACGGGGAAATTTGCTATGCATCAAATAAACTGGATTATTTGACCGCACCGCAGGAAAACGGCATCAATATTTCCCTCTGCGGGGGTACAGATACGAAGTTAACGCTGCGTTGCTTCTCCGTAACGGAATACGAAAATGACGCCCCCGCCACCCCCGAAGCCTTGCAATCGCTACCCATATTATCCGATTTTGACATGTTTATTAACGGAATACCGCCCCGCGTACAAGATGCGGTGCGTGATATGGATAAATTCCTGCTCAACGAAATGAAGCCATTAAAATTCAAACGCGGCATTGATAAATATGGGCATTTACAATACAAAGCCTCTTGTGGCTTATTGTATGAAATGCGTGAGTTTGGCGTGAGTAATTTTCACATGCTTAACTGGTTAAATGCGGCAAAATCACAGAATAATGTGAAAATCATTAACCACATTGCAAAAACCGCGCCCGATTTAGCGGAAAGAATCTTCGCCAACCTACACGAATGTAACCCCCACGCCCGCGATTGTAAACGCCGCATGTTTGCAGAATTTAACGGTAAATCTAAATCCGTATGCGAAGGAAAAATAAAATTTAACATGGAAACCCTCGCATTTATGGATATAAAAGCGTTTGTAAAAGCGGTGCTTGAGTTTTTATCTTAATACTAGCTAGGGGGTGAGGCTTCTTCCCGCCTATATTCGAGAATATCCCCCGGTTGGCAGTCTAACACGTCACATATCGCTTCCAGCGTGGAGAAACGGATGGCGCTTATTTTTCCTGTTTTTATATTGGATAAATTTACATTCGCAATGCCCACCTTGGATGCCAACTCATTGAGTGAGATTTTTCTGTCTGCCATCATTCGGTCCAGGCGCAGGATAATTGCCATTTTTTCGCCCCCTTATAGCGTAGTGTCGCTCTCGTTTTGTAATGTGCGCCCATGTTCAAAAATATAGTACAAAAGCCACGTTGTTATTAACAGGACAATATTTGTAAGCGATAAACGCTGACTTATGGCTTCAAAAATTATTAACATAGTGGCAAGCCATGCCAGTGACAGTATGCGTTGCATCATTTTTTCACTAAAAGGGGACATACCCGATTTTAACTCTTTAAAAATAGCCCTAAGGTAGAAAATACCGACAACAATCAAACAATGGACGAAAAGTAATGCCGCAGAAATTATTGTTGCATATAAAACCGAAAAATCCCGCACGGGGCTATCGGCATAAATCGTAATACCCCATGTAAACACAGGAATAAAAGCGGATGAATCCTCTATCCTCAATAATTGAAGCCCAAAAATCCACAAATTTATGGCGTCCGCCTCCATACCGAAAATCCGCCAAAGCTCGGATAGAATATTCGATACGACAATCAACGGATAAAGAACCAACACCACCCCCAAAATCTTGTAAATCATACTGCTGAAGCCTTTGAGATCGCCCTGCGAATTGCTATTGCATTGTTTTTCCATGATGGTTACCGCCTTTTTTTGTTTTCTAATGATGGTAGTTTAGTGGATTGAATTATGATTGTCAACTAATATTTAACGATATTCATTAAATATATAATAGATAACGTTGTTTGTTTTGAGGGTGTGGTCATGGATAAATGGAAATTGCTTGTCTTGCCATTATAACACGAAGCGTGTAATTTTAAGTCGCCCTTGACCTTAGACTGTATTAATCGTATAATACAGTCTAATTTTAATGCAATAAATTACTCAAAGGCGGTGAACCCCTATTTTACAGGATTTTCACAAGCCCCTGCCCGGGGGTGAGCCGGTATATTTGCAAATTATACGGCAGTTAAAATTTTTAATTTTGCAAGGCTTGGTAGAGGACGGGGACGAAATGCCCTCGCGGCGTATGTTGGCGGTGCGTATGGGCGTTAACCCCATGACGGTGCAAAAAGCATACGAAATGTTGGAAGAAATGGGCTTGCTTCACACGCCTTCGGGTAAAAACAGTGTAATTCGGGTAGACGCAGCACGCATAAACGCTATCCGCGCCGAAATTTTTGAACGCGAGCTAACCAATCTTGTTACCACGGCAATGACCATGGGAATTACCGGTGACGAATTGGCACAAACAATTAAAGAAACATACGGGAGGTTTCAGCTATGAAGAAATTTCTTACGCTAACGCGGTGGGAATATCACGGCTTGTTTATGCCCTTGCTGGGCATTATCGGCGTTATGGCTGCATTGCAAATTATTTTATTCCGCTTTGCTCTGCGCGGGGCGGAAAGACATATGCCCCTGTCCTTTCTGCTGGGCGAGGCAAACCTTGCCATCGTATTTGCCTTGGCATTTATTGCGTTGCTGGGGCTGGTGGGCTTGCGGCTGCTCATGAATTTTACCCCATCCAAGAGCATATACGCCTTGCTTACCTTGCCAAACGAGCGCAAGCGCGTGTACCAGTCAAAATTGGCGGCGGCGGTACTTGCGGCATGTATGCTTATTGCGGCGCAAATGTTATTACTGCTTGTTTTTAACGCAATGGCGGGCTGGTTGGCGCGGGAGGCCGCATGGGGCGGCGCATATATAAACCGCCGCAACGCGGATTTTTACCTCGCCTTGCTGGAAGCCCCATGGCTACGCAGAATTTTCCCTACCACGTTATTTTCGCAGGTGCGGGTAATTACCGCGCTGGGGGGTTCGGTATGTGTTGCGCTCTATATGGCAACGGCGCTAAAGGCACGGCGTGTAAAGGAGGCAATTATCGTGGGCGTGCTTTGGCTTGCGTTGCTATTGCTGGGTACAGGTCCGTTTGAGGGGCGCATTTCCGGTCCTATATTTTTCATCACTATGGTAGTAATGGCGCTTACGGTAAGCAAAATGGGCGTTCACTTATTTGAAACGGGGGAAATAGCGGGATGATTAAGCTGGGAATGAGCATTATTTTTTGTATTGCGGCGTTAGTAATTTTTACCCTGTCGGCGGGGGCTTCACGTAGGGATTTACCCGTGGGGTTGGTACAAATATACGGCGATACATCGGGCATTCGGTCGCTTACCTTGGAAGGGCGCGTAGCAAGTTTTGAAGGCATGTACGGCTACGAATTTCACATAAGCCCGTTGGGTTCACATACCGAAATGCAGGTCTTCCGCAGTTGGCGGGATTATTCGGACTTTGCCCAGCCGTGGTGGTCAAGCCCCACATTTTCATGGCATCCATCATTTTTTGAAATGATTTTTCTTCCCGTTGGGAAATACGAAATTGTGAATGTTACGGCGGCACAGCTTGCCCAAGAATGGAACGTAATACTTTCGGACGAGTTCGCTGAGTACCGTATCTACGGCGAGGTATTTGCCGTGGAAACACGAATGCACGGGCATATCGTAACCACAGACATACAGCGCAGCCTTCGCGATACGGAACACGCGCCGCAATTGTTCATAGACGCGGGGGAAGGGGGCTACATCGTTTCCCACGCGCCCGACAGCCATTTCCGCGGATTGGTTCACCATTCGGATGGTTGGATGCACACCTTCACACAATTTGGGCGGTTACCGCTGGTAATTAGTCTTGTGATAGACGATTGGCACATCTACGTACCCACGGGCGCGGGGCTTTTTGGGGAAACTGCGGTGTACGGCGTACATTTGCATGAAGGGCGCATTTTACCCGTGGCGTACCGCTCGTCGGACAATGAAAATGTAATTCTCGCCGAGGAATTAATCCCCATCACACTCAACCGCGGCGAAGATGAAATACACGGGCTTTTACAAACCAATGACGGTTTTTTGCTCTTTATTTCCCGCTATAATTCGCTGGAAATTACGCACTTTAACATGCAAACTCGCGAAAGCGTAGCCCTCACCCAAACGGGGATATTCCGCATACTCGAATTTAATATAGACGGCGACAGCATCATTTTACACGGCATGGAAACGTTAAACCACGACCGGGATACCGTAGTATGGACAATCGACCTCACCGACGACGGTTTGATCATGTCCGACCCTGCCGCCTTCAGATTAGGCGGGCATCGTTCCGCAGACGTAGACGCGCACATTACTTTACTTGACAGCGCAAAACGTGACGGGATTCTTTACTTCGTATACGCAGTGGAAGAAAACCGATGGGCGCACCCGCAGGCAAGGACGAGAACACAGATTTCCGCTTTTACTACCACAGGTCAATTGATTGGGCGCGCGCAGGTGCTTAACGGCGTAGAAGACGATAGATTTTGGATACACGGGGCGTTTGGCAGCATGTCCCAACCCAATGCGCGGCGCGTGTATTCCATAACGATAGGAGGGCGGTAACGTGCTAAGTATTCAAGGGGTAAGCAAATATTACGGGAATGTTTCCGCGTTAAAAAACGCCACGCTAACCCTGCAAGCAGGTGAGGTGATAGGGCTTTTTGGCGCAAACGGCGCAGGCAAATCTACGCTGTTAAAAACCGTCATGGGGCTAAATACCACTTACAGTGGTTGGGTATCTTTGGATAACGCCCCCATAAAAAATGAAGCCTACGAAAAAATCACCCTTATCACGGAGGAGGGGAGCTTTTTCCCCGATATGAACCCCCGCGACCACGGCACATTCTACGGCGAAATGCTGCCCCGCTGGAACCACGAGCGCTACGGCAAATTGCTGGACTTCTTTGAACTCCCGCCGGATAAAAAGGCACGCACCCTATCCAAGGGGCAACGCGCCAAGCTGGAAATTGCCGTAGGAATGTGCCGCGGCGCAGATTATATCCTTATGGACGAGCCATTTTTGGGCAAGGATTTATTTACACGGCGGGAATTTTTGAAGCTGCTAATCGCCATTTCTCAGCCTGACGAAGCGGTACTCATCGCCACCCACCAAATAGAGGAAATTGAAATGTATATCACCCGCGCCGTGGTGATAAATAACGGCGCAATTGTGGGCGACACCTCGGCGGATGCCCTCTCCGAAGCAGGGGAAACGCTTACCGACTATATAAAACACTGCTGCGGCTTTGATGAAAATAAAGGCGATGTATGGGCGGCAATGATTCCATAATTGCGCATAGTTGCAAACATTGCTTGCATATTTTTCTATTGTTTGATATTATTAGTAATAATAGTATATGAACGGATAAAAATAAAGAAGCAGGAGGAATAATGTATGAGTTTAAAGTTTTCAAAGGTGGAAAAAGATGACAAAATCACTTTAAGTGTCGAGGGTAGAATTATTTCATCAAACGCTATGTTGTTAGAAAATGAATTAAATGAAGCCTTAAAATTCACTCATATTGAATTGGATATGGCTGGTGTACCTTTTATTACGTCAACTGTAATAAGAACTTTGCTCTTGATACTTCAAGAAGCAGAAGACATGAAAAAAATATTTAGAGTTATAAATCCACAACATCCAGTTATTAGGATAATTGGATTAGCTAACTTGGAGGATTTAATGTCACCATATGATTATGAGCAAGCTCGCGCAATAGGTGAAAAAAATGGTTAAAACTAATGCAATTTCGATTGAACCAAAAATAGAAAATGAAAATGTGCTTTTGGACTTTATAAGTAGTGAACTGAGTTCGCTCGGATATTCAGAACACTGGGAGTTCCTTGTCGCAGCGGAAGAAGTATTTTCGAATACAGTTTTTTACGCAAATATCCCCATTCACAATTTTATTAATTGTTTAATTTCTTATGATGCAGAAAAGAAACAAGCCTCGTTAAAATTTGAAGATTATGGGAAGCCATTTAATCCGTTGACTAGACCCGTGCCAGAATTAAATCTTTCTATAAAGGAACGTAAAATAGGTGGGCTTGGCATTCATATTGTAAAAGACCTCATGGATGATGTTGAGTATGAATATGACAATGTCCGGCAAATGAATATGTTGACACTTTTAAAAAAACTATGACATTGACGGGGGATGGATTTTATGCATAGTATTAAAAAAAGTATTTTTAATTTAGTTCGTGACGACGGGCGTGGGGGTATTGGGAATAAGATTTTACAATATTTTATGATAATAATTATTGTTATAAATTTAGTGCTTTTAATTTTTAACAGAATAGGACTTGTATACTATGAAAATAATGCGTATCGAGTTTTTGAGATGTTTACAATGCTTTATTTTGTATTTGAATACATCGCCCGAGTGTGGACAATTGATTTAAAAGATGAACGAACCAAGCCATCTGCAATAAGAATTTCCTATATATTGTCACCCGCACTTCTTTTAGATTTTTTTATAATTTTTTTATTTTTCCCACTCGTATTTATAACTATTCCATTTAATCCCGTTTTATTACGGACTGTGAGACTTGTTATTCGTATATTAATAACGCTCAAGATCGTGCGTTATTATGACAATGATATCGATAAAAAAATTCTTGCTTCTATAAGTGAAGTAGTTGTTGTGATTAATGACGAAAAACAAATTATATACTCTAATCTAATATCGGAGCAGTTATTTAAAGGTATCGGAAAAGCATCCAGTTTAAATGATTTTCCTTTGTGGCCAACTGAATTATTGAAACAAGATTTTAATCATCAAAATCCATTAAAAATTTCAAATCCTGAGTTTGAACGTGGATATCGTTACTATGAAGTTATGATTACTGAATCTCAACCAAATGAACGAAGAAGCAATCGTATTTATTTTTTCCGAGATGTAACTGAGCGGGTTATCCGAAACGAAGAGAAAGAAAAAGAACTTGCTATGGCAAAAAGGATACAAAAAGGGATGTTGCCTAAGAAGCTACCCGTAAAAATATTACCCGATGCTCTTTCACCTCAAAATAATTTTAGTGTTTATGCAAACATGATACCCGCAAAAGAACTCGGCGGTGATTTTTATGATTATTTCTTCGTTGATGATGAAAAGGAAAAATTAGCAGTGGTAATTGCGGATGTATGTGATAAAGGTACGCCGTCTGCGCTTTTTATGGTAAAAACAAAAATCCATGTTAAAGATTTGTTGCAACGAAATGGATGTGACTTGTCTCGATTAGATGAGGTGATGGCTGATGTAAATAATCATTTATGTGAAGATAATGGAGAAAAATATTACGCAACAATACTGTTTGGTATATTTGACTCAAAAGCAAAAACGTTTACGTATGTAAATGCTGGACATGATAGTCCTTTAATAAGGAAAAATGGCACTTTTGAAAAACTACCGCAAGAAATAGCTTCTTCGCCTGGTTTACGAAAAAATAAAAAATATAAACAATGTCATATTGATTTACAAAAAAATGATATAATATTTTTATTTACAGATGGCGTAACAGAAGCTCAGAATCGATTAGAGGAATTATATGGCGAGGATAATCTTATAAATGCACTTAATAACTATCCCGACAATAATCCGGAAAATATTTTTAACCATATTTATGCTGAATTGCATAAATTCGAAAATGAAGCGGAGCAATTTGATGATATTACAATGTTAATTCTTTCGGTTAATTAAAGGAATATTACACACGATGACCGACCTCTCTTAGTGTAGCGTCTTTGTTTAATTGCGCATAGTTGCAAACATTTTTATAATGTGATAATTTACTTGGCGCACCGTATTGAGTTATTTCAATAGGCAGAATAGGGTGAAAATCCCTGCGAGCGGGTCACTGTGAAGCTGTGCAACGTTTTTTTAAAGCGTTGCGGCAGATAAGCCAGATATGCCTCGGTAGCATTACACGCCTCCCCGAAACGAGGCGAGAGGAGATTTGCTATGAAAAAAGTAAGGTTATTTGTGTTGGCATTCACCATGGTGGCTGCCTTTTTTGTTGCCGCGCTGCCCCTGCGCGCTGCCGCAAACGAAATAACGGTATTTGTCACCGTTGAAGGGTTTACATTGGGGCATGGCTTCTATGTAGAACCCACCGCAATTACCGTACCCGAAGGCACAAACGCATGGGACGCAACCGTAGCCGTATTAGAAAATGCAAACATCGAATTTTCACTCAACGATTGGGGCTTTTTAGACCGTATTTACGGCATTCACCCCAACACGCCGCCTAACCCGCCGTATTTTATTACCCTCGAATTGGGCGAAGGCGCTAACGACGGCTCGCTGGGCGCCTTTGACTATTCCCCCTACAGCGGCTGGATGGTAACGGTAAATCACGCGATGTCGGACGTAGGCGCGGCAGACTATATTGTAAACGATGGCGATGTTATCCGCTGGCAGTTTAGCGTAGAAGGCTGGGGCGCAGACTTAGGGCTGGGCATTGAGCAAGGCTTCTGGGCAGAAGCGGTATACAACCATGCAGATAAAACCGCACTAATCCGTTCACTTTTTGCAAGCGAACTTGACCAAGAAACCCGCGAAATGAAGCTATTCCTCATCATTGACCCAAGCACCACGCAATTGGCGGTAAACAACGCCCTTGGCGCAGGGGAATATGTAGACATCGTGCCCCTGGACCCACCCGTAATTACCCCAATACCCATTATCGGCTGGGACAACCCCTTCACCGATGTTTCCGAAGACGATTGGTTTTATGGCTATGTACGCAACGCGTTTGTACAAGGGTTAATGATTGGCACTTCGCCCACTACGTTTGAACCCGACGCCGCTTTTACCAACAACATGTGGTTTACCCTTTTATGGCGCCAAGCGGGTGAACCTGCTGTACAAACCACGGGTACGCAATGGTATTCCACAGCGCTTGCATGGGCGATAAGCATGGAAATGGATATCCCCGACGTATTCCTAACCCGTGCAGAAGCGGCAAGGCAATTGGTGCAATAATGCGTAAAATATTTGCGAAGATATTAGCGGTGGCGGCAATTTATTTTGCCGTTGCCGCTTTTGCAATGCCTGTTCATGCCGCGCCCGGGTATACAGATGCTAAAAATGCCGCACTGGACTGGCTGCTGGAAGCCGCCCCCGACGGCGCACAAGTAGGTGGTGTAGTAGGGGAGTGGGCGGTACGCGCCCTTGCCCTGGCGGGCAGAATTGACGCACAAGACCCATGGACACGCGCATGGCTCACCGACCTGGATGCATCACTCGCACAGCTAAACACGGGCGCAACCCCCGCAACCCTGCGCCGCTGGACAGACCTTCAGCGCATTACCTTAGCCCTTGGTGCGTTGGGATTAGACGCAACCAATTACAACGGACGCGATTTAACGGCGGATTTTCGCTTCTTTATCCCCAACTCGCGCCGTGCGACGGTAAACCGCACCATAACCGCAGATATTTACGCCCTTATCGCGTTGGAATCGGTGGGGCGCACGAGTCCGTGGTTTTTCTCCGCGCTTTTACAGGCACAACGCCCCGACGGCACATGGAGCATAAACCCCGCGCAAGCAACGTCTGCATTTGATATTGACATTACCGCAATGGCGGTGCAAGCCCTTGTCCCTTTTTACCGCGAAGGCAACCCCCGCGCCGTTACCGCCGTACAGCGCGCATCGCAATGGTTAACCGCGCAAACGCCCGCCAATGCGGAAAGCACCGCGCAAGTTATCTTAGCCTTCACCGCACTGGGCGAGGGGTATAACACTTATGCCTCATATTACGTTGCACATCTTTTGCAATGGTTTGACCCCGCATTGGGCGGTTTTACGCGCCCATCGGTACTTAACCAAGTGAATGCCATGTCTACCGTGCAAGCCGCTTATGCACTGGCGGTGTATCACACACGATGAAATCGCACAAAACACAAACAATTATTTTTCTTGCACTGCTTGCCGGTACGGCAGTGCTTTTCTGGTTTGCGTTTTTACGTTCGCCCGCGCAAAATTTTGACGAATCGAAAAAAAATGCGGTTACGTTCGAAATAAATGTGAAAAATCTCTTGCAAAACATACAGGAGCTGGACCGCGATAAGCAAGAGCTTGTCCCCGCTGATGGGCTTATCTTCCCCGCTGTCACTGTACTGGCTTACGAAAATGAAAGCGTATTCGGCATATTACAGCGCGTAACGCGGGAAAATCGTATTCACATGGCGGCACGCTTTACGCCGTTAATCGGCGACGCCTATGTGGAAGCGATTCACAATATTTTTGAGGGCGACGCGGGTGCGCTCTCGGGCTGGATGTTTAGTGTAAACGGGGAATTCCCATCGGTAAGCGCATCGGCGCATATCGTGCAGCCCAACGATATTATCGTGTGGGCATACACGCTGGACTTGGGGCGCGACCTGGGCGCAAACGGCGAGGACTGGTAGCCATGCACCGCGATGCTTTTTCGACCTATCATCCCTTGGTAAATCTCGCATTTTTTGTATCGGTAATTGGCTTTGCTATGTTTCTGCTGCATCCCGTTGCACTGGGTATTTCGTTTGTTTGTGCGGCAGGATATGTGTTGTGCATAAAGGGAAAAAAAGCTCTCCGCTTTGGGCTAATTTTTATGTTGCCCATGCTGCTTTTTACCGCAGCGATGAACCCGCTCTTTAACCACCAAGGCGTAACCATTGTGGCGTTTTTACCCAACGGCAACCCCGTAACGCGGGAAGCGATTATCTACGGCATTGCCGCCGCTATTATGCTCATTACCGTAATTACATGGTTTGCGTGCGTAAACGCGATACTTACCGGCGATAAAATGGTATATCTGTTTGGGCGGGTAGCGCCCGCGCTTTCGCTGATTCTCTCCATGTCGCTACGGTTTGTACCGCGCTTTATCGCACAGGCAAAAATTATTTCCAATGCGCAGAAGGCACTGGGGCGCAAAACAAGCCCCTTTAAAATTTTATCCATGCTCGTATCATGGGCACTGGAAAACGCAATAGAAACCGCCGACAGCATGAAGGCACGCGGGTACGGCTTGCCCAACCGCACGGCGTTTAGCATTTTCACCTTCACGCAGCGCGATGCACTTGCTTTATTATTTTTTGCGTTAAACATCGCCGTTATTTTGGCGGGCGTTGCAGCAGGGGCGTATCGTTTTCGGTATTTCCCCGACATACAAGGGGAGTGGACGGGCGCGGGTACGCTGGCGGTTTTTACCGCATATTTTTTACTTTGTGCATTCCCGCTATTTTTACACGTAAAAGAGGCGTTGTATTGGAAACGTACCGCATCAGTAATTTAACATTCACTTATCCCAACCGCGCCGCCCCCGCGTTAGATAATATTAATCTAACCCTAGCGCAGGGGGATTTTTGCGTGCTGTGCGGGCATTCCGGCGGGGGGAAAACGACGCTTCTGCGGCATTTAAAGCCTGCAATTATGCCCCACGGTACGCGCGAAGGCGAAATTCTTTTCAACGGAACGCCTGTAAATGACCTTGCTCCCCGTGACGCGGCGGCAAAAATCGGCTATGTTTCCCAAAATATCGAAAACCAAATTGTCACCGACAAGGTGTGGCACGAGCTAGCCTTCGGGTTAGAAAGCCTGGGCTTGCCCACACCGCAAATCCGCCTGCGCACCGCAGAAACCGCCTGCTTTTTAGGAATGCAAGCATGGTTTGAGCGGGATACGCATACACTCTCCGGCGGGCAAAAGCAACGGCTTATACTTGGGTCAATCCTTACCATGCACCCGGATGTACTTATCCTGGACGAGCCAACCAGCCAGCTAGACCCTATCGCGGCGGAAGAATTATTTACCCTATTAGCAAAAATTAACCGCGAGCTGGGCGTTACCGTCATTCTCACCGAGCATCGGCCGGAAGAAGCCTTCCCTTTGGCAAATAAAATAATTGTATTAGATAACGGGTGCATTATCTACGAAGACACACCCCGCAACGCCCCGCGTAATATTCTTGGCATTTTGCCTACACCCATGCGTATATTCCATGGTATAGGTGCAAGCGGTACATGCCCCGTCACCATAAAAGAGGGTAGGAAATGGCTAAAAACACAAACACTTAAACCGATACCCCCCGTACAAGAACCGCCCCCTGTAGCCCCCGCGCTTATTTTGCGTGATATTTATTTTAAATATGAAAAAAACGCCCCTGATGTGTTAACGGGCGTTAGCTTTACCGCAAATAAGGGGGAAATCACCGCCCTTTTAGGCGGTAACGGTACGGGAAAATCCACCACCCTTGCCATAGCTATGGGGCTGTATAAGCCCCGGCGCGGTAAAATTACCGCCCATGGTAAAATTACCATGCTCCCGCAAAATCCGACCACCCTTTTTATAGGCAAAACCGTGCAAGAAGACCTGCATGAAATGACGCAAAACCTCGACGAATTAGAACACATCGTCCGGCAATGTCGGTTGCAGCATCTTCTTGATATCCACCCGTATGATTTATCCGGCGGCGAACAGCAGCGCACAGCCTTAGCAAAAGTCCTGCTCACCCGTCCGCAAATTCTGTTGCTGGACGAGCCAACCCAAGGGCTGGATACGGCATACAAACAAAACTTTGCAGAAATTTTGCGCAGCCTTGCCAATACAGGCGTTGCCATTGTTTTAGTAAGCCACGATATTGAGTTTTGTGCCGAATATGCCGACCGCTGCGCGTTATTTTTTAACGGAAGCATTATTACACAGAGCACAACGCGCGCTTTTTTCGCAAACAATCATTTTTACACCACCGGCGCAAATCGCATGACACGCGGCTTGGTAGAAAATGCCGTAACCGCAACCGATGTTATTAACGCCCTGCAGAAAGGTTCGCTATGAAATATTTCCCCTTAATTACCATTCCCCTTACCATTTTTGCGGGCATTCACCTGTTGGGCGACCGCCGCTTTTTAATTATTGCGGGGCTGGTCCTCATACAAGCTATGCTTCCTATCATAGTATTGTTTGAAGGGCGCAAGCCCCCTGCGCGGGTTCTGGTGACAATGGCAACGCTGTGTGCAATCGCCGTTGCGGGGCGCATTGCATTTTTCATGCTTCCGCAATTTAAGCCTATGCTGGCGCTGGTGATTATCAGCGGTACGGCGCTGGGCAAGGAAAAAGGCTTCCTTATTGGCGCGGCAACAATAATCGTGAGCAATATGTTCTTTGGGCAAGGTCCGTGGACGCCGTGGCAAATGTTTGCACTGGGGAGCATCGGTTATGTTGCGGGCGTAATTTTCTACGAAAAAAAAATAAGGCGTATTCCTCTTGCTATTTACGGCGCACTTGCAGCAATCATTATCTACGGCGGTATTATGAACCCCGCAAGCGTGCTTATGTTCCAACCGCAGCCCACGGCAGAAATGTTTATACTGGCTTACGCAACGGGCTTCCCGTTCGACGCGGTACACGCCGTTGCAACAGTAGTTTTCCTTTTGTTAACCGCCCGTCCTATGCTGGAAAAAATTGAAAGAATGAAAGTAAAATACGGGGATGTTTGACAAAATAACAAAAATTTCCCTTTTTTTCTTGACACATATTTGCAAAACCTCTACAATTGCGCCAAACTACGTGTAAAAGAGGAGGTATACATTGAATCCACGAGATGAACACGAGTACGAAAATGACACAATCACCACCGATGCCACCGATGATTCTTCCAACTATATAGATACGTACGACGAAAAAAGCGGGCAAAGCGCCATCGGCCGCCTATTTGCCGATAACGATGAAGATGACGGTTACAGCCCCCCAAAGCGCACCGCACCCAAAACGCCTGTCAATTCCAAAATGGGCGATACGGATTATTACAAGCAAATTAATGCAACCCGTGCCGCACGGGGTGACCGTTCGCGCCCTGCTGTGCCTGTTTCTACCGCAACGCAGAAAATTGAACGCCCCGTAGTGCGTACAAACCCCGAGCCCAAACCCGCAATGAAAGCCCGCGTACCCGTAGTACGCGAGCCAATTGCCGCACGCCGCGTAGTAGAAGAAACCGACCCCTATGCCCCCGCAATAGAAGACGACGTAGAACATATGAAATCCCGCTATTCCGGCGGGCGCGATGCAATCGCCACCGCACGTGAACCCGCCCAACCCATGCGCGGGGAAAGTGACGACCGCATACTTCACCCCGTTGGCGTACGCACGCGCCCCCGCAGCGCCCCCGCACCTTCCGAGTTTGAAGGCGTAAATCCCATTCGCTGGATAGCGCTTGCAGGCGTTGCTGTGGTACTTGTGCTAATGCTTGTGCTGGTTTTCCAAAACCGCGGGCTTAACCGCGAATTAGACGACCTGCGTGCAGAAGGCGGCATCGCCTCCCCCGCCGCCAACGGTGCAGATGCTGCCAACCCTGCCAATGGTACAGACATTACCCATCTTGAGGTGCAAATTGCCTCGTTGCAGGATTCGCTGGACGCCGCCCGTGCAGATTTATTTACGCTGGAAAACTGGGTGCGCGGGCAAGGGCTTAACCCCGTATATGCCTTCGAGCCGCCTGCACCCCCGCATACCCCGCCACCCGTAGCACCGGAACCACCCCCCGAGCCACCGCCGCCGCTATACGATGTACATTACGTACTGCCGGGGCAAAACCTGTCAGGCATTGCGCGGCAATTTTATGGTAATGCATTGTTGTATCCCATCATCATGGAAGCAAACAATATAGCCAGACCGCAGGACCTGCAAATTAACCAGCGTTTAATCATTCCACGCTTACCCGAGTAATAAGCGCAGGAATAAACTCGTCCTTTTCGGCATAAAATTAGGCAGTATACTAATGGAAAAGAAGTGATTTTTGTATGCAATTAACCGAACTGCCTTTAACCGACCTAAGGGAGCGCGCAAAAGCCTTAGGGATTAAAAGCGTAACAAAATACAAAAAAGCGGAGCTTGCGGCGTTAATTGAAGCGCAAGCTCCGCCGCCAAAGGCGGTAGCACCTCCACCCCCGCCCGTGGTAAAAGCCCCCGAGCCGCCACCGCCCGAACCCGAGCTTGCATCGGGCATATTGGAAATTTTGCCCGATGGCTACGGATTCCTGCGGGCGGAAAACTTCCTGCCGGGGTCGGGGGATATCTACGTTTCCCCTTCGCAGATACGGCGCTTCCATTTACGCACGGGCGATGCCATCGTAGGGCCTATTCGCTCCAACCCCGGCGAAAAGTTTAACGCTCTGCACTATATTAAAACCATCAACGGCGACACGCCCGAATCGGTGTACCGCCGCCCCTTCTTTGAACATCTAACCCCTATTTTTCCCGATAAACGAATCACCTTGGAAATGCCTAAAGCGCCCACCGCGCGGCACACACTTGCCCCGCGTTTAATTGACTTGCTTTCGCCGCTGGGTTTTGGGCAACGGGGTATGATAGTTTCGCCCCCTAAGGCGGGTAAAACCATGCTGCTCAAGCAAATTGCCAACGCTATCACAAAAAATCACCCCCATGTGCATCTCATTGTGCTGCTCATTGACGAACGTCCGGAGGAAGTAACCGATATTCAACGCTCTATCGTGAGCCCTAATTGTCAAGTTGTATACTCTACATTTGACGAACAGCCCGAGCATCACAAACGCCTTGCCGAAATGGTGCTGGAACGCGCAAAGCGCATGGTGGAGCAGAAAAAAGACCTCGTAATTTTGCTGGACTCTGTTACCCGTTTGTCCCGTGCGTATAATTTGCTTATCCCTGCGGGCGGGCGTACCCTTTCGGGCGGGTTAGACCCCAGTGCGCTGTACATGCCCAAGAAATTTTTCGGCGCGGCGCGCAATGTGGAAAACGGCGGTTCGCTTACTATCCTCGCCACCGCGCTGGTAGAAACGGGCAGCAAAATGGACGATGTTATCTTCGAAGAATTTAAAGGCACGGGCAATATGGAGCTCGTCCTTGACCGCCGAATGGCGGAACGCCGCGTATTCCCCGCCATCGACATACTAAAATCCGGTACGCGCCGCGAGGATTTGCTCCTGTCGTTGGAAGAACTTGACGCGATGTATACCCTGCGGGAAATGTCCGGCAAGGTAACCAGCGCCGACTTTACCGAACAGGTCATTGATATCCTTGCCAAAACCAACAATAACAAGGAATTTGTGGGCAGCATCGCCGATTTGCGGGTAAAAAAATAGTGGGACTGTATTAGTCGATTAATACAGTCCACGAAAAACTATGTCACATATTTTAGCCGTATCGGCGGCGTGTTATCGGGCAATTGAATCGTAATTTCTGTATTGGGGCTTAGTATAAGCCCCTTTTTTGCGTCCACTTCACGCAGGTCCTTGTGAAATAAAATGCGCGGGTGCTTGCACACAACGCGTAGCGCAGGGCGAAACGACGGCGAAGCAGGGCAGGGGGTTAGTATAATTTTCTCCAGCCCTATGCCCTGCGCCTTGCGAATGCTTGCATTCGAATCACCCGCCAGCACAGCAAGCGTGGTGCGCCTGCCATAGGGGATAAGGTCATGCCGTACGACCGGACGCGAAGACATTTCAACTACTACTTGCCCTGTAAAAACGCGGGCATTTTTTCTGATTAAAACAAGAAAAATTACAAATAGAATAAAAATAGCGGTTATAAGCGCCAAAACATGGCGCCCTGTGGGATAATCTACGGGGGGCAGGGTGTACTCAAGGAGTTCGGTAATGGGGGACGGTGTGTATTCGGGTGTGGGGGCGGGTGGGGGAGTTGCCGGGGTATATGGGGTATAGGGCGGGTGCGCTTCGTAGATAATTTCTAATTGGAAAGTTAAAATTTCTTCCATGATGCGCGCCAAATCTTCTGCCGTTGTGGTTTCGAAGGTGCGCCCGCCCGTTATGTTGGCGATATTTTTTATGTAGGCGTGGTTTAACATGCCGTTGTGGTTTAGCCCAATCGTGTGAATGGGACTGCCCAAATGTACTGCATACGCAAGAATGCGCTCTAAATCTTCATATACGTCCGACAGCGTGCGTGCGGCGTTTGGGGGAATTTCGGTATTTCCGTCGGTAAGCAAAATAACGAGCGGTATGCGCTCGTTGTACGAATCGGCGGAAAGTAAGTTGAATGCCTTATCCAAGCCTTGGGTGTGGTCTGTCCACCCCGCGTAGCCCAAATTATTAATAAATGCCTGCAATTGTGCAATATCTTCTGCTTGGTAAATAGGCATTAGCGGTAAATAATCCGTAACCCTGCCCGCATAGGCAACTACGCCAACGCGGTCGCCCGTTTTGCCAAGCATATTAATAAAAAGCCCCATCGCTTCCTGCGCCAGGCGCTCCGGGTCACTGTTCCGCATAGAATTGCTTACGTCCAGCACCAGTACCGCGTCAATGGGCGGGCGGGCCGCCCCTACGCTTATGGGCATAAGCAAAAGAAGAGCCAATAAAAATATGTACCGCATATATTTCCCCCTATTTACATATAAACACCACCCGTACCGTGTCGTTTTTTACTACCGTATCGCTGTAATTATCGCGCATTTGCACATCTTTAAAGCCTGCTTTTGTAAGCCATTTTTGCACATCATTAAAATTATATGCCCGTTGTTTATGCAACTCGTCAAATTCTACGGGGTCATTCCCCCCTACGCGGAAGGAAACGCGGTACTCATTAATTTGCGCAGCCGCGTTGTACTCGTTTTCCCACACGTATTCCACGTCGGCTTCCATACCGCCGAAGGTACGTGCGCCCATCACTTCTTTATATTTATATTCTGTGTTCATGTCAAAAATGAAAACGCCGCCCGCGCGTAAAAAAAGACGTACACGCCGAAATACTTCTTGAATATCCTCGTCCGTCAGCAAATAATTCAACGCATCGCAGGTACACACAGCAGCGCTTACCGTACCGTATAAATCCAGCTTTCGCATATCCTGCGCCAGCCATAACACGCGAAAATCCGTTTCATACATTTTATCCTGCGCAACGGCAAGCATGTCTTCGGAAGCATCTACCCCTATCATGTCATGCCCAAGCGCGGCAAGGCGCAATGTTAAATTGCCCGTTCCGCAGCCTAAATCGAGGACGGGTTCGTCGGTCTTGCCCAGTAAATTGTGTATGTACGCCGCCCATGCATCGTATGGGATATCGCGCGTCATAAATAAATCATACACGGCGGAGAAATTTTTATACATTTCCATGCTTGTCACTCACTTTTGCCTTCATTTTTTTACGGCGTATCGCCATTAAGCCGCCTATTTTACCGCTTTCTTTTGCGGTAAGCCCTTTCCAGCCGTTGGTGCGTACCTTGTCCATTAACCCTAACTCTTGGGCTATTTCGTATTTCATCATATCATTTATTACGTCATCGTGTAACATGCCAATCACTCCTTGCGTAAAGTATGGGTAAAAAATTGCAATTTTATTCCATAAATATTGTCTAGTTCCATTTATTATTGTAGAATGTGTTTAACATACATTTTGGGGGTACATATGTCGGACCAGAAACTGCGCATAAGCACCTCCGTTCCCGGCCTAAAAGATAAGGTAAAGGTGAACATTAGTGCGGATAGCGATGTAATTCATTGGTACATTCGTTTTAATATCCCGTTAGATGAATACACCGTAAACGACCAGACCATGCAGGTTGCCGATACCGACGGCTATATCATGCGTACGGATATTTCGTACCAGCCAAGCCAAAACCGTATTTGCATCTCCCCGCTGGATACGTATGAAGAAAACCGCTATTATTTATTATATATCTCCACCAAGGTATGTTCCGCAAAGGGGCAGCCGTTAAAAACAAAAATTCATATACTTTTTAAGCTGTACAAGGCACAAATTTCGGAGTATAAAGTAATGCGTGCCGATGTTCAATTGCCCAAACCCAAGGTGCGCCCCGAAAACTATGATGAAATGCAGCAAACCCGCCAGCCCAACGTGATAGACACCGTATACGGCGATGCAATGGGCAAACCCGCGCAAGTATCTGATAAAATGGCGACCGTACCCATTAAAATGAATTTGTGGACGGGGCTTGCGGGCTTGGTTTTAGTTTTGGTAGGTTTTGCGTTACAATGGATGTGGTTTGTGGCGCTTGCCACGGGCGTTTGCTTAATTGGCGCGGGGCATTTAATGGCACAGTTGCGCGATAAGGTAATGGCGGGTAAAATACTATATAATAAAGGCGTGCGCTTCTTTAACCAAGGCAATTACCGCGAAGCGCTCGCCGCTTTCACTAAATCAAATCAAACAAACCCGGGGAACGAGCTTGCAAAATACGGCATGTATCGGGCGGGGCAAAATAAGTAATGAGGAGCACAGGTATGAATCTACTCACAAGGTCTGATTTTGACGGGCTGGCATGTGCCGTATTATTAAAAGAAATTGGTCTGCTGGATACGTGGACTTTCGTCCACCCAAAAGACTTACAGGACGGCTTAGTAAAAGTTACGCCTAACGATATATTGGCAAACGTACCCTACGTAAAGGGGTGCGGCATGTGGTTTGACCACCATACAAGTGAATGGAAGCGCAGCGGCCGCCCCGAAGGCTTTGTCGGCTCACTGCGTGATGTGGACAGCGCCGCCCGTGTTGTGTATGACTATTTTAAGGACAGGCATGACCTTTCCCGTTTCGACGATATGCTGGAAGTGGTTGACCGCGTAGACGCGGGCAAGCTTACCGCGCAGGAATTGCAAAACCCCACGGGCTGGATATTGCTCGGTTTTATCATGGACCCGCGCACAGGGCTGGGGCGCTTCCGCGATTTTCGTATCAGCAACTATCAATTGATGGAAGCATTAATCGAGTACTGCCGTAACCTTTCCATTGACGAAATTATGGCAAACCCCGACGTAAAAGAACGCACCGATTTTTACTTAGAGCAATCCGAAGCGTTTAAGCGCATGTTAAACGCGCACACCCAGGTACACGGCAACGTTATTTTAACCGACCTGCGCGGGGTGGAAACGATTAACGTAGGCAACCGCTTTATTGTTTACAGCATGTTCCCTGCGCAAAATATCTCCATTTGGGTGGTAGACGGGCGCAACCGCATTAACTGCGCCGTTGCCGTGGGGTATAGCATTCTTAACCGCACGGCTACAGTAAATGTAGGCGAGCTGCTGCTGGAATACGGCGGCGGCGGGCATAAACAGGTCGGCACGTGCCAAGTGCCTTATGAGGACTGCGACAACGTGTTAAAAGAGTTAATTGACAAATTACAATAACGAAAAGGAATGATTCCCATGAAGCATGTAAAAACCGTCTTTGAAGGCAAAGCGCAAAACGAAGAAAAGCATATCGGTTGCGGCGAATGCCAAACATCCTGCCAGTCGGCTTGCAAAACCTCTTGCACCGTAGCTAACCAAATCTGCGAACAAGAAGCGTAATTCTCTATGGTTCACATGTTTCGCATGGGCGATTTGCGCCTTGCGTTGGATGTGGAAAGTGGCGCGCTTCACGTGTTAGATGAAGCGGCTTTTTGCGTGCTTGCGCAATTAATTAACGGCGAAACGCCCCCTGCATCCCCCGCGTTAGATGAACTGCGCGCCTTGGAAGCACGGGGGCAATTATTTGCCCCGCCCGCCGATGCGCAAGTACACACGCACATGCAAAACCGCACCCCCGTGGTAAAGGCGCTGTGCCTGCATATGGCGCACGAATGCAATTTATCCTGTGTGTATTGTTTTGCGGGGCAGGGGAATTACGGGGAAAACGACTGCGGATTAATGCCGTTAGAAGTTGGCAAAAAAGCGCTGGATTTTATTATCGAAAACTCAGGCAATCGCAAAAACTTGGAGGTGGACTTTTTTGGCGGTGAGCCGATGCTTAATTTCGATACGGTAAAAGCGCTGGTGGAATACGGGCGCGCGCGTGAAAAAGGGGCGGGCAAGCGCTTCCGCTTTACGCTTACCACCAACGGTGCGTTGCTTAACGATGAAAATATCCCCTACATAAACGAAACCTTTGACAATATTGTACTAAGCCTGGACGGGCGGCGGCAGGTCAACGACCGCATGCGCGGCGCGGGCACTCATGACTTTTTGTTGCCGAAAATCAAGGCGATGAGTGACGCGCGGGGCACGGCAAGCCACTATGTGCGCGGTACGTTTACGCGGTTTAATCTCGATTTTGCCGCCGATGTAATACACCTTGCAGACGCGGGTTTTAAAAATATTTCTGTAGAGCCTGTAGTAGCCCCGCCGGAAACGGACTACGCCCTGCGAGAAGCGGATTTGCCCGCACTCTTTGCGGAATATGAAAAATTAGCGGACGCGCTGTTAGCACGTAAACGCGAAGGCAGGGGTATACATTTTTTCCATTTTGAAATTGACATGGAGGGCGGACCGTGCATTGCCAAGCGGGTTACGGGCTGCGGTGCAGGGGCGGAATACTTAGCCGTTACGCCTGCGGGGCGGCTTTTCCCCTGTCACCAATTTGTGGGAGATATGAATTTTTGCCTTGGTGATTTGCAGACGGGAATGCACGAAACGGCGCAAGCACGGGTGCATGAATTTTCCCAATGTCATGTGCTTACCAAGCCCGAATGCAGCGCGTGCTGGGCAAAATATTATTGCAGCGGCGGGTGTATGGCTACGGCGTTTTACGCCAACGGAAGCATTATGCAGCCCGACAAAATTAGCTGCGAGTTGATGCGCAAACGCATCGAATGCGCATTATACATGGCGGCAAAGGAGCTGGAATAAAATGGCAGGGCATTCAAAATTTGCGAATATCAAGCACCGCAAGGGCAAAAACGACGCGGCGCGGGGGCGTATCTTTACTCGTTTAGGGCGTGAAATAGCCATGGCGGTAAAGCATGGCGGGGCAGACGCAGGCAATAGCCGATTAAAGGATGTTATCGCGAAAGCAAAAGCCGAAAATATGCCAAACGATACCATCGACCGTGCGATAAAAAAAGCGGCGGGCGACTTAAACGCGGTTAATTACGAATCTGCCGTGTATGAGGGATACGGTCCCGGCGGGGTTGCCGTTATCGTAGAGGTGCTAACCGACAACCGCAACCGTGCGGCGGGTAGCGTGCGTCATGCCTTCACCAAGGGTGGGGGAAGCCTTGGCGCGCAGGGCTGTGTTTCGTTTATGTTTGACGAGATTGGACAAATTCTTATTGAGCGCGAAACCCTTCCCGGCGGTATCGGCGAGGACGAATTAATGATGCTCACTGCCGACGCAGGTGCACAAGATTTTATCCCACAAGATGAGGGCTTCGAAATTATTACAACCCCCGATGATTTTGGCGCGGTTTGTGAAGCGCTAACCACAGCGGGTATCGCTCCCATGAGCGCAGAAGTCACAAAAAAACCACAAACCTATGTAACCCTAACCGAGCCCGAGCAACTTAAACAAATGAATAAAATGCTGGATTTGCTGGACGATGACGACGACGTGCAAAACGTCTACCATAACTATGAAAGCGAGGGAGTACAATGAAAATTGGCGCACAGCTCTACACGGTAAGGCAGTTTACCCAAACCGCAAAGGATTTTGCCGAAACCATTAAAAAGGTGGCAGACATCGGGTATAGACATGTACAAATTTCGGGTATTGGGAACCTTCCCGCAAACGAAGTGGCAGATATATGCAATACAAACGGGATAGACATTGTACTTACCCATACTGCGCCCGACCGCGTTCGCGACGACATTCTTAACGTGATTGACGAGCATCACATCATGGGCGCGAAATACATCGGTATCGGTTCCATGCCCGCAGAATATGAACGTTCTGCCGATGGGGTACATCATTTTATTGAGGATTTTACCCCCGCAATAAACGAAATTACCGCCGCCGATATGAAGTTTATGTATCATAACCATGCCTTCGAATTTGAAAAATACAATAACAAACGCATGATTGAATATCTAATGGATGGAGCGCCGCAAATGGGCTTTACGCTTGACACCTACTGGGTGCAGTACGCGGGTGGCGCACCCGCTGCATGGATACGCAAGCTAAAAGGGCGCATTCCCGTTATCCACTTAAAAGACATGGCGATAGTTGAAGACCGGCAACGCATGTGTGAGGTAATGGAAGGCAACTTAAACTGGTCTACTATCTTTGCTTCTACTATTGAAGGCGGCGTAGAATACGGCATGGTAGAGCAAGACGACTGTTACGGGCGCGACCCCTTTGAATCGTTGAAAATCAGCTATGACCACTTACGGGGTGTTATTTAATGGTGCGCTTTGGCATCGCGGGCGTTGGCGTTCGCGGGGCAGAGCATGCGAAGCTTATCCTCGATGGGAGCGTTCCCAATGCGGAAGTTGTCGCCGTGTGCGATACCGACCCCGCAAAGCTGGACGCCTTTCGCGCTGTGTATCCTAATGTGGCTGCGTATAATTCATCCAAGGAAATGATACAAAGCGGCAAAGTTGACGCCGTGCTTATCGTTACCCCGCATTATGACCACCCGCACATCGCAATGGAGGCTTTTGCGGCGGGCTTGCATGTAATGAACGAAAAACCCGCGGGCGTGTACACCCAACAAGTACGCGAAATGGACGAGGCTTACGCCAAGCGCTCCCGTAAGGACTTGGTGTACGGCATTATGTATAACCAGCGCACCAACCCCATGTTCCGCAAAATGCGCGAAATGGTACAAGGCGGCGAACTGGGCGAAATTAAACGCACAAGCTGGCTAATCACCGACTGGTACCGCTCCCAAGCTTATTATGACAGCGGCGGCTGGCGGGCAACATGGAAGGGCGAAGGCGGCGGCGTGCTCATTAACCAATGCCCGCACAACTTGGATTTATGGCAATGGATATGCGGTATGCCTGCGCGTATTACGGCATTCACCCACGAGGGTAAGTGGCACAATATTGAAGTAGAGGACGATGTAACCGCCTATGCGGAATACGCAAACGGCGCAACGGGCATTTTTGTTACTTCCACGGCAGATTGCCCGGGCAATAACCGCTTCGAGGTGTTGGGCGACAAGGGCAAGCTGGTGTGCGAACACGACAAGCTGATGCATTGCAAGCTGGACATAGGCGAACGCGAATTTAACCGCGTCAACAAAGAAATGTTTGCCTCCCCCGCTATGGAATGTACAGAAATTAAATGCGAAGGCGAAAACACGCAACACGCGGGTATTTTGCGCAATTTTGTAAATACCATTAACGGCGAGGAAGCACTTATCGCCCGCGGCGAGGAAGGCATTAACGGTCTAACCATTTCCAACGCAATGTACCTTTCCGGTTGGACGCGCCAAACTATTGAGCTACAATCATTAGATGAAGTGTTATTTCTCACGGAGTTGAAAAAACGTTGGAAGTAAATAATAAAATCCTACTTATGGGCAACCCCAATGTGGGTAAAAGCATTTTTTTCACGGAGTTGACGGGCATACACACCGTTAGCTCTAATTTTGCCGGCACAACGGTCACGTTCATGGAAGGGCAGCTAACGCTGGGTGAAACAGGGTATGTATTAATAGACGTACCCGGTACATATTCGCTTACGCCTTCCTCGGAAGCGGAAGCCGTAGCCACGCGGTTAATGGGTGAAGGCGCGGCAGCGGTCGTTTGCGTATTAGATGCTTCCAACCTTGCGCGTAATTTACAGCTTGCTATGGAGCTTAGGCAATACAAAATCCCTATGGTATATGCGGTAAATCTTTCCGACGTGGCAAAACGCAAGGGCATTTCCATTAATGTAAAGTTATTGGAGCAGGAACTTGGCGCACCCGTGGTCGAAACCATCGCCGTTAAAAACGAAGGCTTCGAAACGCTGCGCGAAAAATTAACCGAAGCGCTAAAAAATCCCACCCACTGCGAAAATGAAGCCCACTGCGGTTTATGCACCGACAAGTGGCAGTCCGCCAACGAGATAGCCCGGCGCGTAACCCGCAAGGATAGCGAACGCCTCGGCTTTTTAGATAAGCTGGGCACGTATATGGTTGCGCCCTTCCCGGGTGTGCCTATTGCATTTGCCGTGCTTGCGCTGCTGGTGGGTGTGGTGGTTTTTGGCGGGCGGTTGCTTCGTATGCCGTTAATTATGCTAACAGACGGGGTAATTATCCCGCTGTTTCGCACCTTTTTTGAATGGCTATTTATTTTACTTATGGGCGAAGGCGCAACCCTTGCGTATCGGTATTTATTCTATGACGGGGGCTTCCAAACAGGGTATCGCGTTTTGTTAAACGGCGCGTTCCAATCGGCAGGGTATGACGCATACGCTGCCGTTGCAAGCGGGCTTGCCGGCGTTTTGTTAAACGTGTTAATCGGTGAATACGGCATTTTTGTGATTAGCTTCCAGTGGATAATCGCCCTTATTTTGCCCTATGTATTTGCGTTTTACATCGCAATTACTTTCTTGGAAGACGCAGGATACCTTCCGCGCATTAGCGTACTCTTCGATAACATTATGCGAAAGCTGGGTGTACAGGGCGGCAGTCTAATCCACGTAATCCTTGCGTTGGGCTGTGCCGTACCCGCTATTTTGGGTAGCCGCACCGCCACCACACAAAAGGAAAAGAAAATGATAGCCGCGGTTATTTGCTTTGCCGTGCCTTGTATTTCACAAATTGGGGCGCTGGCGGCACTTTTTGGCGCGTTTGCATGGTGGATGCCCCTAACCATGTTTGCCTTCGCATTGTTCCTATTCATCACAGTCGCTTTTATTGCGGGGAAAATTATTAAAGGCACGGTTGACCCGCTTATTATAGAAGTGCCTAACCTGCTGCTACCTAACGCAAAAACGTACCTGCGTAAGCTTACCATTCGTATGAAGCATTTCCTGCACGACGCGGAAGTACCCATGCTTGCCGCCGTTTTTTTAGCCGCTGTTCTCGCAGGTACAGGCGTATTAAATATGTTGGCAACCCAAGCGCAAATTCAACAAATTGTTAGCGGTTGGCTGGGTATGCCCGAGGAAGCGGTAGTTTCCCTCGTTTTAGGCATTGTACGGCGCGAAATGTCCGTTGCGCCGTTATTACAGCTTAATCTTACGCACCTGCAAGCCTTTGTTGCGGGGGTGGTGTCGCTTTTATACCTGCCCTGCCTTTCGGTTTTTGGTATTCTTGCAAAGGAATTTAAAATCCGCTTTGCGCTGGCGATATTTATCGGCACGGTTTTCTCCGCCATTTTTGTTGGCGGGCTGGTAAACCAGCTTGGGCAGTTGATTGTTGGATGAGCGACAATATATTAATTAACGATTTGCTTACAACAACGGACGGCATGGTCAAGGCGGCGCTTATTTAAGGCTATTCGTGCGCGAGCGCTTTATTCCCATGCCGCTGGACGCAATGGTAAAATATCTTTTTGTTGAATACAATCATAAAACAAAGCTTGCGCTTCGCAACTCCCATTCAAAATGGTGCCGCCATAACATATGTGCGGCATTTTTTAATTCGCGCACTACGGCATCGTTTACGGAAAACAAGAATGCCCGAGAAAGGTCGCTGGTTAATATGTACCGCAATGCCGTTAGAGTGGATGAGGAAATTGCCATTGCTTCCCCTTGTGGGTTGTCTTCCGCTTGCACCAAGCCCTCGGCGCTTAGCAGTATTTTCCCTTTTTCGGGCACGTTCCCTTCTAAGGAAGGTGCGACCCCGTACCATAGGAAAAACCGTAGCATAAACACCGCCAATGTTTGCAATGGCGGAAGCGGCGGTTCTTTTTTATGTAAATAACCCAGCGTTTTTAGCGCGAGTTGAAGCAGTTCGTCGCAGTTTTCATTTTCCAGCACGGTTTTTTCGCAAATTTCGGTGATTACGTGGGCGCAGCAAAGGGCGTCATAATCCGTGCGAATATCGTAGAAATTTTCTATTACCGAAGCCTGTGCCAGCGAATGGAAGCCCCGCCCCTGTGCCAGCACAAAATCGCCGTATGTAAACAATTGCGCCGCCGCAATAAATTTGCTCTTGGGCTTACGCGCGCCTCGTGCATAAACAAAGAGCCTGCCAACGCCTTTACATAATAAGAGCAAGCGTTTATCAGACTCTCCCGCTTCGTATTCGCGCAGTACCAGTGCGCGTGTGTTAAATGTTTTCATTCGCAACCCGTGATACGCGCCTATCTAAATCGAAGGGCTTTACCGCGTCTTTTTTCGATTGCTCCCGATATGCGATGTAAGATATAGGGTTGCCCGAATCTAAAAAATGCTGCCAGTGCTTTTCACGTGTGTTCACAAAAATTCCCCCATAATAAATTTTTGGTCAACCTTTTTCAAAAGGTTGCGGGGTTTGAGGCCGCGCCCCAAGGTTTTATTGTTTAATCCCTTGACCTTATTTTTCCCATCACATACGTGCATATCCTATCAATTTTTTGGTAAAACCAATTAATCGGATTGATTTAAAAAGCCAAAATTTTTCAAAAGAAAATCGCTGTCGCGCCAATTTTTCTTTACCTTTACCCACAGTTCCAGAAAAACCTGTGTACCCAGCAGCGCCTCAATGTCCTTGCGTGCGGTTTGCCCAATGCGCTTTAGCATCGCGCCTTGTTTGCCTATGATAATCGCCTTGTGGCTTTCGCGTTCGCAATATAGGGTTGCGCCTATATTTACGGTCTTACCCTCTTTGAATTGCGTAATTTCTACGGCTACGCCGTGGGGAATTTCTTCTTGCAAAAAGGTTAGGATTTTTTCGCGTATAATTTCAGCGGTAATTTGGCGCTCGGGCTGGTCGGTGATTTGGTCCTCGGGGAAGTACATGGGTCCCGCGGTAAGTACGCCGCGCAACGCTGCAAGCAACGCGTCTGTGTTGTCGCCCTTTAGCGCGGACAGGGGAATAATTTCCTTAAAAGGGTAGGCATTGCTGTATACATCAATGATTGCCAATAATTCCGTTTTTGCTACTTTATCGGTCTTGTTAATGGCGAGAAAAATAGGGGCTTTTACGTTGGCTAGCTTGGCGAGGATTGCCTTATCCGCGTCGGGGATTTTACCCGATTGCAGCTTAGGCTCAACCATGTAAATAACGGCGTCCACGCCATCTAATGTGGTGAGTGCCGTACGCACCATAAAATTGCCCAGCTTATTTTTGGGCGTGTGAAGCCCGGGCGTGTCAATAAAAATTATTTGATAATCCTCCCCCGTAAGAATGCTGCGTATCTGGTTGCGCGTGGTCTGCGGCTTGCTGGTGACAATGGAAATTTTTTCGCCAATAAAATGATTCATAAGCGTAGATTTGCCTACGTTTGGGCGCCCTATAAGGGTGACAAAACCCGATTTAAAATTTTTCATGCGTTAGTTTATCCTCACTTCAGCTGTATTTTGTAAAACATTTACCCACGTTGTGCCGGGTAATAAAAATAGGGGCGTGCCGTCAATTTCATACCAGCGCAGGGGTGCTGCGTGGTTATCTTTTTCCCAACGCACGGGGCGGTACGTGCCGTTGTTAAACAAATAGCCATCGCCTGCACCTATGGTCGCCACGTTGCGCCGCCCTGCGGCATCCCCTGCAATAACGCGTATTTGTGTAAGCTTTATCAGTACATTGCGCACATGCACGGCTTCTTCGGTAAGTGCGTCCATAGTTGCGCCGTCGCGGTTTTCTACGGCATATAAGCCCGTTTCTTCATTGAAAACAAAGGTGCGGGCATACGCGGGGGAAAAGGGAACGGTAAAATGCAACGCAATACCCGTGTATTCCTCATGGGGTTCGTCCGTGAAATAAAAGCCCTGTGCGTCCTCGGTATAATCGCGCCAGCTAATGCCCAGCATATGCTTGCCAATTTGCGCACGCCCTGTAAAGGAGCTATGCTCGAAGGGGCGTTGCCCCGTATTCCGCGCCCAGGCAGGGTAGGAACGGTCACGCCAGAAGGCAATTGCATGATGCATCCCATCAATACGCGCGCCGTGCAAAAACGGCCAGCGTTGGTGCGCGTTGGGGCTTTCGCCATGATGCACAAAAATGCCGTCGTGGTTTAGCGCAAAATCTACCAGATAGTCCCGCGCCGAGCGCACGGGCCCAATGGTGAGTGGTATTTCTGATTGGAAAATGGCAACAAGGCGCGTTACATCGCCCTCGGCAAGCACTTCATAAATAATATCCGCCGCGGCAATGCCGCTTTGCGGTAATGCCCTGTGCATGTTATTTATTACCACCGCCAGCGGACGGCGCGTAAGCACTTCTTCTTCCACCACTAAGCCCGTTAATTGGCTACGCGGAAGCAAGCAAATTTCCTCGTATTCCTCTTCATCCTCCTCAGGCTCGGGGGTAGGGGAAGGCGACGGAAATACAAACGGCGTAGGCGCAGGGGTGGGCGAAGGCTCAAGAAAAACCTCTACCGCATCGTTACCCCGCCCGCACGCCGCAAGTATAAATATAATTGTAAGCAATGCGAAAAATATTTTCATGTTTTATACTCCCATGCGGATAAATCCTTATCCCCTCACAACCGAAAGTACCACAAGCCCCGCCACAATTACCGCTTGAAACGCCGCCATAAGCACCGCACCCGCCGCCGCATCCTTAGCAATTTTAGCCAACGGATGGGGCTGATTTTTACACACAAGGTCGATGATGGCTTCCACTGCGGTATTTACCAGCTCCATAGCAAGCACAAAAAAAATAGACAATACCACAGCAAGAAAATGCCAGCTATCCACCTGCAGCACAATGCAAAACGCAACGGCAAAAATAGCGATGATGATTTGTATACGGAAGTTGCGTTCACGCGTTGCGGTACGCCGTATGCCCGTAAAGGCGTGGTTAAACGCCTTAAAAAAATTTGCGTTCTTCTTTTTAGTATTCATCTTTGCACCCCAATTATACCCATTATTTCGTCTTGCTTTGCGTGCATTTGTTTTTCGTCCGCTTCGTTTACATGGTCGTACCCCAGCAGGTGAAGCAAGCCATGCACGGTAAGGAATGCAAGCTCCCGTTCATACGTATGCCCGTATTCCACCGCTTGACGCTCTGCCACCTCGGGGCAAATTACGATATCGCCCAAGGCAGGGCTGTTTGCAAACCCGGGGAAGCTTAGCACGTCTGTTTCGCTATCTTTACCGCGGTAAGTTTGATTCATTTCTCGCATTGCGTCAATAGGCGCAAAGGAGATACTTACCTCGCACGCGCTTGCAAAATCTTTGCCCCGTATATTTGCAACGCCAACATTTATTGCATGAGTAAGCAAATTGCGGTGCGCATCGCTTATGGGCATTTCGTCCCAATGGATTGTTACTGTACCGTGGTCAATTAATTCAATCATAGCTTAATCCTTGCGGACCAAGCCGCGTATCAGCGGCGGGTCGCGGGGGTCTACTACTTCAGGCTCTATCTTGGGGTAGGCGATACGCTCGTGGTGTGCGCTTTTTAATACACGGGCAAATGATTCGATAATCGTATCTAAGTCTTTTATGCTTAGGTCGCTGTCGGCTAACTGTCCATCGTTAAGTTTGTGGCGCACAAGGTCGCGTATGGCTTTTTCTACTTCATCGGTGGACTTCATTTTAGGCATCATGGAACGTACGGCGGCTTCTACCGTATCGGCAAGCATTACGCAAGCCGATTCGCGCGTTTTGGGGATATTGTAGGGGTAACGATAATCCTCTTCCGTTGCCGATGGGTCGGCTTCCTTCGCTTTTACATAGAAAAATTGCATAAGCGTAGTCCCATGATGTTCGCGTATAATATCGCGCACAAACTGGGGCAAGCGGTGCTGTGCCGCCAGCGTTAGCCCATAAGAAATATGGCTAACAATAAGTCCTGCGCTGTTAATCGGCTCTAAATATTCGTGTGGGTTTTCGCCGTTAATATTTTCCGCAAAAAAGTGGGGGAATTTTAATTTACCTACATCGTGGTAGTAACCGCCTACCCGCGCGGCATGGGCGTTTGCGCCAATGTCATAGGCGGCGGATTCCGCCAAATTTGCCACCATCAAGGAATGGTGGTACGTACCGGGCGCTTCAATAGTAAGCCGCCGAAGCAGTAAATTGGTGGGGTTGGTTAAATCCAGCAATTTAATGGGGGTCACCACGCCAAAAATCGCTTCCCAGAATGGCAGGCTGCCCATGCAAATAATAACCGTAAGCAGACCATTTACCGCTGCAAACCCCGCCGAAGTAAGGTGCAGTTGCATATTATCCAGCGCAAAGCTGCGTTCCAATGTAAACGTAACCGCAAGGGACAAGGCAAATTGAATTGCCGTCACCAAAATACCCACCAAAATGATATTACTGCGCTGAGTAGTAAAGCGTGAAAGCAAACACAGCAATATGCTCGATATCGAGAAGAATAATAGATACGCCAGCGAGCCCTCCACAATAAAGAAGCCCACCATTACCACAGAAACAGAAAGCATAATCGCGCATCGCCTGTCAATCAGCACCGAAACAAGCATGGGGAAGATAAGCACGGGCAAGAAATGGTAGGGCTGTTCTCGCAGAACCCAAATCAGCACAAGCACCAGCGTATATAATACAAAAATAAGGGCGGCTTCCTTACGCATAGATATGATAGTAGGGCGGTAGAAGGATAAATACATAACAACGCCGACAAACAACGCCGCCGTAAGCAAAAACATGCCGGAAAGGGGAATTATCGCCTGCCGAAATTCGTCGCGCCAGTCGGTTTCGTTGCCGATATAGCCTAGGTATTCCAATATTCGGTAGGCGCGCTCGGTAACAAGGTCGCCTTCGGAAATAATGCGCTCGCCCGCTTGTACAGTTACGCGTACAAAGTTGTCCTCATCTTCTAAACGACGGCGTTCGGTGGCTTCCTGGTCAATAAAGTGGTTGGGGCGTACGCTGCGGGATACGATTTCGAATACGATGTCACGGGTCATTGCGTCGGGTACGTTGTCGTCTAAATAATGGCGAATGGCGTTTAAAACGCGCTCAAGTGCGCCTGTTTCTTCCCATTCATGGATTGCGCCCGCTTGAATGACTTGCGCCGTTTCCCACGTAGTTTCCCACAATTCAGTGAGGGCGGGGTGGGGGATGTTTAGCAAATACATTTGCTGCGCTTCGGTAAAAAAGATGGGCATGTCCCAAAACATGGATAGCATGGCGGGGGCAGGCTCTACCCATTCTAAGTCGGGCGTTATTTCGAAGTCATAAGGGCGCGGGGGTAATTCCTCTTCATACCCCCCCGTAGCCAGGTGAACGGTACGTAATATATCCCATTCTTCCTGCTCGCGAAGGCGCTCGGCTTGCAATGCCTGTATGGCGGCATACCATTCGGTACGGTTATTTTCGATAACTTCTCTTTCCAGTGTATACGCATCGCGGATTATACTAAGCTCATCGAAGCGCATATCAATGACATGTGCTACCGCAACCCATACGGTTTCATCTCTTGTGCGGATGGGATGGTTCAGCTCACGGGTTGCGGCGGCGTCATAAGCGGCTTGGCGGTTGGCTTCCGTGGTATAAAAATCGGGTACTTCCCGCGGGGCAAGCACCATGCGGTCGCTGGGTTGCCCAATGTACAGCGTAAACGTTTCCACTCCTGCACGAAAATAAGCACCGCCTGCTATCGCAGCACACGACAGCAAAAATGCAAGACCAATCATTACATAAATGACTAAGTTTTTCTTCATTTACATCAAACCTTATTTGCTGCGTTTTTTATTGTATGCCTCTCGTGCGCTTTTTTTATCATATGCGCTTATAATCTTCTGCACCAATGGGTGACGCACCACATCGCGTGAGGTGAGTTCGATAATGCCAATATCGGAAATGCCGTCCAGCAGTTGCACCGCTTCCGCCAAGCCCGATTTTTTGCCTTCGGGCAGGTCTATTTGCGTAATATCCCCTGTAATTACCGCTTTAGAACCATTGCCAAGGCGGGTAAGGAACATTTTCATTTGCTCGGGGGTAGTATTTTGCGCTTCGTCCAGCACAATGAAGGAATTGTCCAGCGTGCGCCCGCGCATATAGGCAAGGGGCGCAACTTCCACCAAATGCCGCTCCAAATTGCGCAGAAAAGTTTCCGCACCCATAATGTCGTGCAGTGCATCATACAACGGGCGCAGGTAGGGGTCAACTTTTTGTTGCAAATCCCCGGGAAGAAAGCCCAATTTTTCCCCCGCTTCAATGGCAGGGCGCGTAAGAATAATGCGATTCACTTGCCCCGTGCGGAAAGCGGTAATTGCCATAGCCATAGCAAGGTAGGTCTTACCCGTACCCGCAGGACCAATGGCAAAAGTGATTGTGTTGCTTCTAATTAAATCAATGTATTTTTTTTGTCCTACGGTTTTGGGCTTAACGGGCTTGCCGGAAATACTCACACACACCGTATCGTCATTAATTTTTTCAATATCGTTAAATTCTTTATGCTCGTCCTCCAGCGCGGCAATGAGATAATTCACCTTTTGGTCGGTTATCACCTCACCCTTTTGTGCGAATGCGACAAGCTTTTTAATCACCGCACTTGCTTTATCGGCACGGGCGGTAGGGTCTAGCCCAATAAGGGTTACGTTATCATCACGGCAAATGACAGTGACTTGAAATGCCTGCTCAATTTTCTTCACGTTTTCGTCCAGCTTGCCGAAGATGTTACCCATGAGGGCGTTAGGAATTTCGATATTACGCTTGGGAATGTTGGGGGATTCCAAATAGGGTTGCCTCCTGTCCTTTAACATCTATAAGAATATATTAACATAAATTATATAACATGCGCTACTTCCACACAGTGTAAGGGTTTGTTGGTGTTTTGCGATTGACGCTTACTTAAGAATTGGTAGCTTTTTCTTGTCGCTTCCACGTGGGCAATGATATACTTATTCATGCAGAAGCAGGTTTATTTCAAAAAGTGAGGACATAAATATGGAAAAAAATGAAAAAAGCAAATTGATAAAAACGAACACAGGGAACGATATATTTGTGGAGAATGACGGACAGGCTCTTTTTAACAAAATCTCAAATCTCATCGAGCAAAGCCGCAGTGCTATTCATGCCCATGCAAGCGGGACAACCGTTTATCTCTTTTGGGAAATTGGCAGACATATCAACGTCGATATACTCGAAAATAAACGGGCTGACTACGGAAAAAAGATTGTGTCGGCACTAACTACACAATTAACCAAACGATATGGGCGAACCTTCGAAGTCCGAAATTTACGCCGCATGATGCAATTTGCCGAGCAATTTCCAAATTTTGAAATTGTGTCGGCACTAACTACACAATTAACATGGTCGCATTTTATTGAAATTCTTCCGTTAAAATCAATGGACGCAAAAATATTTTATTTAAACGAAGCGGCTCGTAGTTTTAGCAGCACACGACAATTACGCAAAATGATTGGCCGCAAAGCATACGAGCGAAAAGAAATTGCCGATACGCAACTCACATCGGCATCGCCAATCCCATTGGGTACATTCAAAGACCCCTATCTTTTTGATGTTCTCGGAATTAAAGATGAATATTTGGAAGCGGATTTAGAGGAAGCCATATTGCGGGAACTGGAAAAATTTATTTTAGAGTTTGGCAACGATTTCACATTTGTGGGCAGACAAAAACGCATGATTCTTGACGGTCGCGATAGATACCTCGACCTCTTGTTTTTTAACAGAGAACTAAAGCGGCTCGTTGCCGTTGAATTGAAAATCGGTCGCTTCTGTGCCGAGCATAAAGGGCAAATGCAACTATACTTAGCATGGCTCGACAAGCACGAACGCAAAGAATGGGAAGAATCTCCCGTTGGGATAGTCCTTTGTTCTGAAATGGGTAGAGATGAACTGGAACTTTTGAAATTAGACCGTGACGGCATTCTAGTAGCCGAATATTGGACAGCCCTACCACCCAAAGCCGAATTTGAACAAAAAATCCAAACCATACTGACTGAAACCCGTGAGCGTATGGAGCAAAGGAAATTAGAGGGCGTATTGCACGGCACATGAGTTAATAACCACCTAAGGGTTTGTTGGTGTTTTATGATTGACAAAATCTTAGAAAATGTCTGAAGTTTTGTCACAAATGACTGTGTATACTACGCGCAAGCCAACGGGCACATGCCTGAAAAGCGTATCACAGCTCTGCCGACAAGCGATAGCAACGCCTCTGCGCGCAACTACAGTGTTTGCCCTTTGCACGGACTGACCTCCCCGCGGCTTACAAATTTGCAATAATTATTAAAACAGCGCTTACACCGCAATTACCGCGCGCGGCGGAGGTGGGCAATGTTTGTACCTTTTAATTATTGCATACACCGCGAACCCTTGTGGTTCGCACCCCATCCCGGGATGGCAGGAAACCGCAGGTATGCATGAATAGAGTACTCCCTGCAAAACGGCAACAAATCCGAAAATCACATAGCCGACAACCACATAGTATGCAACACTAAGCCTAAATCGCATGGAATTAACGACGGTTAAAACCGAAGCGGTTTTGTAGAACAATTCACATAAAACACACCCCGTGCAAAGTCGCATAGGGTGCGTTTTATGTAGATACGGTTATATTATCGCGGATACAAATCGCCTTGAAAAGCTGATGCTTGACGAACGTAACATATCATTAAAATAATAAATCTCATTGACCCAACTGAGCGGTGCGTGATAATATAATATTCAATGTTATATTATCACAAATTACGAGGTGTACTGTGTACATTAAAAGACATATTGAGCAAGCGGTTTTGAATCGGGCTAAAATGAAGGGTGCGGTTGTAGTTACGGGGGCGCGTCAAGTAGGTAAAACAACGCTGATAGAGGCGCTAAAGCCGGACATACCAAAAATTACCTTTGACGATTTACCAACCCGCCGGCGTGCAATTACAGAGCCATCTGTATTCTTTGACTTTTATCCGCCTCCTGTGTTTATCGATGAGGTGCAGTATGCGCCTGTCATCTTTCATTATATAAAAATTTTGCTGGATAAGAGTCGAAATAAAGGCGACTTTTTTTTAACAGGCTCACAGAGCTATGAACTGATGGAAAACGTAACCGAGAGCTTAGCGGGGCGCGCCGCAATACTTGGACTGTATGGATTATCATTACGGGAAATTAATGGCGAAGATTGGAACCAACCGTTTCTTCCTACCACAAAATATTTGAAGGAACGTATGATAAACAAAACTGTGATGAATATTTCAAAGGTGTGGGAAACTATTCATCGGGGCTGCTTTCCGGAACTTGTTTCAAACCCGGATTTTACATGGGCAGCGTTTTACGCAGATTATGTTAAAACATATATTGAACGCGATGTACGCAAACTCACACAGGTTGCCGATGAAGATAGTTTTTATAAGTTTATGACTGTATGCGCTGCCATGACGGGGCAATTATTAAACCTTTCATCACTGGCCAAGGATGTAGGTATAAGCGAACCAACGGCAAAACGATGGCTATCCATTTTAAAAACAAGCGGGCTTGTTTATCTTCAAAAACCATATAGCAACAATGCAATTAGCCGAGCAGTTAAGACGCCTAAGTTGCATTTTCTGGATATAGGACTTGCTGCCTACCTTACTCGATGGCTTACACCTGAAAATCTGCTTTCCGGCGCCATGAGCAGTCATTTTTTTGAAAGCTATGTCGTGGGGGAAATCCTCAAGAGCTATGCGAACGCAGGACTGGAAGTTGACTTATATCACCTGCGAGATGGGCACCAAAAAGAAATTGATGTGCTTATCCACGAAAACAACACGCTATACCCCATTGAAATTAAAGCAACTGCGGAGCCCGATACGAAGGATATAAAAAACTTCGCCATGCTTGATGCAATTAAAAACGTTAACGTAGGCGAAGGCGGGGTTATTTGCTTGGCAAAGGAGCTTCTTCCGCTAAAAGGACAGCATAAGATTATTCCGCTTTGGGCTATATGATGGCATTGAATCACCCTTTCATATCCACCGCTACCAGCCTATCAATCCGTTCGTTGGTAATCACCAGTGCATGTACTAACAAGGCATCGGGCGTTTCTTCAAAGATGAGGCGTTTTTCTATAATGTCGATGCCGATATCAAATTCGCGGAGAATGCGGGCGGTGAGCTGGCGTTCGGCAAGCTCGTAGGCTTGGGCTAACGTGCGGGTGCGGGGTTGTTGCGTAAATTCCGTATATTGCGTGGTTTGCAGGATAAAGGGTAGGGGATAGTCCCCCCCTGCACCCGGCTGGTGGTAGGTGGTTACGCGTTCAAAATCGGTGAAGGCTACATTGCGCGCGGGCAAGTTAAATGTGCGGTCGCCGACAAATAAGAATTGTATGCCGCGGCGGGTTTCGGTATTGCCTGTAAATACGCGCTGAGTGTAATTAAGGGGTACGATAAATTCGATGGGGTAGTAGCGCCGCGCCCATACCTCTGCGTAGGCGTGCACATAAATGATTTGCGCCGCGTCTGTATCGGGGGAGATTTGTAACATTCCGCTTACCAGCATTTCCCCTGCTTGTACTACGTCGCCCGCGCGTACCATGGGTGCGCCCGCGCCCGCGGTAATGGTGGTGATTAAGCCATCACGGTCGGCAAGTACGTGGGTGGGGGTGGCGCGGTCAATAAGGTGTTGGGGGGGAATGGCTTCCGCAAGTAAAACCGCCGTGCGTGTACCCCGTGTGTGGATATTGGCAAAGCCAATTTCATCAAAGTAGGCGAGCAGTTCCCTTGTAAGGGTTTGCGTGTCTATGAAATGCTTAAAATTACCAACGCCCAGCCCATGGTCGGCTAGGAAGGCGCGAACTTCGTCATGGTTAAGCGTTTCCGTGCCGATAATGTCCACCCGCCATATAAAAGAAGAAAGCGCATACATAGAAAGCACAAAAAATAATACCCCGCTAAGCAATAACTTACGCTTGCGGTAGCGGTAAATGATAAAAGGTAAGCCGTACTTCGCGCGTATACGTGTACGGCATTTTGTCATATGCGAGCAATGGCGCAGCATTTTAAAGCCCTTGATGCTTACGTTCATTTCCACACCCGCGGGAGTGCGTTCCACGTCCCATAAAAAAATGCCCCGATACGCGGCTATGTTTAAAAACCGTTCTACCGAGAAGCCCGTAACCGCAACGCGTACATATCCGCGTAAAAATTGCCACAGTCGTAAAAGCATAGCGCCCCCTTATACCAGAATGCTACCAGTAAATACCCGAAATATTGCCCGCAATGAATAGGTTTTCTGTCGTCATTTGCTTCATATGTAACTGCGTGCCTTCGATGGTGAGCAGCCCCGTTGCCGTATGTATGCGAATCTTAGTTTCCGAAAATTCCAGCAGGTTTTTGTAATTTTCGATGTTTAACTCGCTGCGCCCCGTGGCGATGATAAGCGGCATGTCCAAAGCGATTTCTTTGGGCAAGGAAAGCGTGTTTACAATTTTCTCTTTCATAACCGCCACCTTTTACACGTATGCAAAGAAATATATGTGTACTTTTGCAAAGTTATGCTATAATTCCCAGCAAAAAAGGGTGAATGCAATGCAAGTAAAAACACATGAGCTTTCCAACGGCAATGGTCTAAATGTAACGGTTTCTAATGTGGGGTGTGCAATAATTTCTCTAAAAGTACCCGACAAAAACGGGCAGCCCCGCGATATAGTGCTGGGGTTAGACAAGGCAGAGGACTACCTTGGCAAGCATTTTTACCTTGGCGTAATTATCGGTCGTATCGGCAACCGTATCGGCAACGGCAAATTTACGCTGGACGGCAAAGAATACCGGCTTAATACCAACGACGGTAAGCATCACCTGCACGGCGGTACGGAAGGCTTCGATAAAAAAATATGGAACATTGACGAAGCCACTGCGCAAAAAATCGTATTCTCCTATGTTAGCCCCGACGGGGAAGAAAACTACCCGGGGCAGCTTACCGTGCGCTGCACGTACACCCTTTCCAACGATAACGCCCTGCGTATCGACTATTACGCAGAAACGGACACCAAAACCATCTGCAACCTAACCAACCACAGCTATTTTAACCTGGAAGGCTTTGATGCGAAGAATATCTACGACCACACCATGCAAATTAACGCAAGCAAGCTGACCTCGGTAGATGAATCCCTAATCCCTACAGGTGCATTTTATTTAGTAGAAGGTACACCTTTCGACTTTAACAAGCCCAAAACCATTGGCGAAGTCATTGAAAAAGCGGGCGCGGTAAATAATACAGGCGGCTTTGACCATAATTACGTGCTTAACGGCACAAGTCCCGCCGCAACCGTAACCGCCCCAAGCAGCGGTATAAAAATGACCGTAACCACCGATATGCCGGGGATGCAGTTCTACAGCGGTAACTTTATCGACGGCTCTGTAACGGGCAAGGGCGTAACGTACCAAAAGCACAGCGGCTTCTGCCTTGAAACCCAGCTATTCCCCGACACAATTAACCAGCCCAATTTCCCCAGTTGTATTGTGGAGAAAGGCAAGCCCGTGACATCGTTTACGGAATTTAAGTTTGGGACAGTGTAAACACACGTAAATAAAAATAAACCCCGTACAATAGGATTGCAAGCCTGTTCTACGGGGTTTATATGAGGTGAATACAAATGAATCTGTCCATAAAAAACATAACAAAGGAATACGGCGCGGTTACGGCGTTGTCGGATTTAAGCCTTGAAATAACCTCGGGTGGTGTTTTTGGGCTGGTTGGGGCAAACGGCGCGGGCAAAAGCACCTTGATGAAAATTCTTGCCACATTACTAAAGCCCTCTAAGGGAAATTGTTTGTTAGACGGGGTGGATATTCTAAAGCGCCCTAATATGATGCGGCAGGCGTTGGGGTATCTCCCCCAAGATGTGGCGGTATACCCTAATTTGACCGCCCCCGAATTTCTGGATTATATCGCGGCGTTAAAATCCATTAACGCTGCGGACGCCAAGAAGCAGATAACAATGCTGCTTGAAATGTTCAACCTTGCGCCCTATAGGAAGCGCCGTTTGTCGGAATACTCGGGCGGTATGCGCCAGCGGGTGGGTATATCGGCGGCACTTATCGGCGACCCCAAGGTAATTATCGTGGACGAACCCAGCGTAGGACTAGACCCCGAGGAACGCATTAACCTGCGCAACATATTCATGGAAATGGCAAAAACCCGCATTGTGTTGCTGTCCACCCACATTATTTCCGACATTGAAACCACCGCAAACCAGCTCGCCCTTATCCAAAAAGGAAAATTGCTTTTCCATGGCACGCCTACGGAATTTACGAAAAACACCAACGGGGATATGGAAGCGGCGTATTTGAGCTACAGCGAAGGGGCAGCCTCGGCGTGAGGGCGGTGTTTGGGCAAGCGCGGGCGGATTATATAGGTAAGTCCCGCGATTTTTCCTTTTTGGCGTTAATGGCGCTGTGCCTGTTTGGGGCATTTTGGTTTGTGCCAAGGGAAATTGACGGGTTCGAAATCATGGCGCTACAGCCGGACATATTTATTCAAGGCGGCAACCCAAGCTGGATACCCGTAACCAGCGCCCTTGGGTTGGCGTTTTTTTTACCCTTTATCGCCTTTTTCTACCTGCGTAATACCATAGCATGGGATGAAGAAATAGGCATGTCGCAATTAATTACTTCCTCCACCGTGGGGAATTTGCGGTACTTAATCGGTAAATTTTTGGCGGGGACATTGCTTTTGTTTACCTTTGCTGTTACCGTAATCATTGGCTCGTTTTTTATGGCGTTGTGGCATTTCCCCGGGCAATTGCTCTCTCTGTATGCTTTTCTCTCGCCGTATATGTTCCTTTTGGCTTCTTTGCCCTTATGCGCCGCTATTGCGGTGTTGTTTGGGGCGGTGCGCTTCTTGCGCGGGGTAATCGGTTCAATTATTTACGTGATGGGCGTTTTTGTAATTATGGTATATTCCATGGAGTTGGAAAACGCGGGTATTTTTCTACGCACAGTAGACGTTACCGCCATCTCCAGCCTTATGGAAATAATTAGCCGCACCGCCTATGAGCAAACGGGATATACCATATACAATGTGATGTTTATTGGCGGGTACGGCGGTGATGGGGGACACCAACCCACGCTACCATTGGTTTTTGAAGGGTTACATTTTAATTCGACCGATTTTATTGTTTTTGGAACGATGCTACTCATCGCCCTTGGCATAGTATTCATTTCTGCGCCGCTTTACGGTTTGTCGAAGCTACTTCCCAAAAAAATTCGCGTAAGAAAAGCCAAAAAAGCATCGAATACGGAAATAAGTGTAACAACAAGAGTAAAACTCTCATACAGTGCCGTTAGCCCATCGCAAAAAAATATGTGGGCACGGGGCGTTTTTACAGAAATGAAGCTCATGTTAAAAGGAAAGCCCCTCATTTGGTTTTTGGGATGCCTTGCAGGCATAACCTTGACAATTTTCTTAGAAATGAATATGGTGTTTTCCCTTGTACTTCCCTTATTAATGCTGTGGCTGGTTAACGTGTTTTCGCCCCTTGGAAACAGGGAACACAACCACGATATGCTAAAGGTTATCGCCACCATTAACGGCGGGACGTTAAAACAGGTCGTATATTCGCTGGTTGCAGGGCTGCTTATCGCTTTAACAGCAGTGTTGCCCTTTGTTTTGCGCATGGTGTTGGCGGGGCAATTTATCGGCGTTTTCGTTGTTTTGGCAGGGGTGGTATTTTTGCCCTCCTTTGCACTATTTTTGGGCGAATTTACAAAAACCAACCGCGCCTTTGAAGTGTTGTTTATTCTGCTAACCTACGCCGCCATGAATGGTGTGCCCGTGGCAATGTACATGGGCTGCTATGAAGCACTGTCCGTGGTGCAAGGGGTTGCGTACTTGTTGGTGGGCGCGAGCTTTGGGGTTGCCGCGATATTGAAGCGCTTGCCCACCGCGCTTTAAAAATTTTCTAAGGAGAATACCATGTCCAACTATCTTCCCGGTACATTAATTAAAGAAATACGCCGCCGCAAGGGCTGGCAGCAAAATTATTTGCAAAATAAAAGCAACCCCGATACCGACTTGTTGGTAACACTGTCGCGTATCGAAAACCTTCACCAGCACCCCACGCGGGAAACACTCACACATTTACTTGACCTGTTGGAAATGCCCGTGGATAAATTCTTTTCGCCGCAATTTGAAAATAATAGTGCAGAGGCAAGCCAATTACGCGAAAAGTTGGTACATTCATTAAACAGCTTAGAAAATAACGATAATACAAATGCCGCCCAACTGCTCACCAAGTTGGAAGCGATATTGGATGCATCCTTCGACATTAACCGTCAATTTATACTCAGCTGTAAAGCGCGGCTCTTGGTAGAATCGCAACCCTTACAGGCGTTAGCACTCGCCATCGAAGGGTTGCGCATTTCATATCCCGAATTTTTGGAAGAAAGCTTCAATGGCGAAATGCTTATATTAGAGGAAGCCGAATTAGTACACACCTTAGCCTTGGCATACCATAAAACCCAACAAGCGGAAAAATCAGTTGCCTTATTAACCCGCTTATGCAAGGGTATTGAAAAATTGCCCCAAGACGAATCAAAAAAAGAGGAATCCATGGTTCGCGCCTTAAAAACACTTTCAAGCGCCTTAATTGCCCATGAACGATTTGAAGAAGCACTGTCTGTTTGCGAGCAGGGGATTATAATCGGGAGGCGATGCTTGCAAGGTTGGGTTTTACCGGGCTTTGCTTATGAAAAAGCCCTCTGTCTGCTTAGGTTAAACAATCAGGAAAAGTGTAGCTTCTACTTACATTGCGCGTATCACGGATATGCACTTATGCGTATGAGAAAGCAAATGGAAAAAGTGCAAGAAGATGCCCGTGCGCTGTTTAACATAGAAATCACCACCCACGGCGTAGAAAGCCTGCCCCCCCCCCCCCCCCCCCCCCCCCCGAATTTTGGAAAAAAATGGAGAAATTTCCGCTACCGAGATTGGTGGTTTGTTAAAACAGCTTCGCACTCAAGGGGGCATAAAGCCTAAGGAGATATATCATGGCTTATGCGATAAAGGAACTTACTCCCGTATAGAAAGCGGCGCGATTAAGCAACCAACGAGTCTTTTGTTAAATTCGTTATTCCAGCGGTTATCGTTTAACATAAATAATTATTTCACGATTTTTTTAACCAGGGACGAGTTTGAAGAAACACAATTGTATAAACAAATCCGCCATTTACTTAATCAACGCAAGCCCAATGAAGCCGCGCCATTGATACGTGAACTCGCACAAGGGAAGTTTTACAGCCAAGGGTTTGGTGTGCAATACCTTATGCTGGTGGAAGATGTATGCATAAGAAATCAAGACGCGGGCGCAAATTTTCAAACGCTTTATTATAAGCTGGAAGCGACACACATAGAAAGAACGTTGCAAGCCATAAAAATAACCATCCCCGATTTTAACGAGGAAAAAATTTGTATCTATCGTTTTACTGAAATTGAGTTCCTGCTTGTTAATCAGCTTGCCATGATTTATTGCCATGCAAACGAAGTAGCGCGCGGGGTAAATATTTTTAAGCAAATGAAGGAAAACTTGCGCGTAACGGGCGACAAAGGAAGTCCAACATTTATTACCCTAACATTGCATAACCTTTCACATTTTATGTGTGCGCTTGGACCACAGGTAATGGATGAAATTTTGCAATATGCCAAAGAGGGGGAGCGGTACGCGCTACACATTGGTGAATTTAAAGTACTGCCCCAGTACGCCATTACCCAAGCCGCTACATTGGCGGCATCTAATCGCAAGGACGAGGGCACACCATTTTTACCCTTGGCGTATTACGGCAGTTATTTAAACGGGAATATGGATAACCATAACGCTACCCGCGGAGCGGCAAAAGAATTATGGAATATTGACTTTGAATAATGGTGAAACATATCGCCCCATGTGATTTGTTGCATGGGGCGATATGTTTTATGAAAAAACAGGTGTGTATACTTCTTCTATCTTCACAGGAGCATGAATCAACCGGTAAGGATTTCTTATCGGTTGCCCATTAACCAACATTAGGAGGAGTACAAAAATGCATCATGCAAAAAAAGGGCGCTCTCTCGCCCGCAAGGTATTGGCGACGTTGCTCGCTATAATGTTTGTGTTGTTATTGCCACTTACGGCATCAGCCAACACTGTGAGTATATCAGGGGAAGTCCCGTGGTTTGGTGAAGTTGACCGTTTCACATGGACGGTTTTTCCCGGTGGCGGAGATAATGGGGTTTCATTTTCACCTATCCCCGTTGCTTGTGACGAATGGGAAAGGCTTTATGTGCTTCCGGGAACCGTGGTTACTTATAATCCTGCGGTTATTGAAATTTTCTTCGGGGAATTTTACGCCGTTGATGGCGGAGCCGGTATGCGACATGTAACACCGGGTAGATACACCGCACCCGGGCAATTTGTTATCGAAACGCCCGGTCGATATGAATTTGGTGCAGAGACAAGCAGCGGCGATTTATCCATGTTTAGCATAACGGTTGTCGGAAACGAAATCGCACAACAACCTGCGCCTATTCCTACACCAACGCCTACTCCCGTTATTACTCCTGTAACGCCCGCACCCGTGGTTGCTGTACCCGTTACCGCCGCCGTAAACTTGCGTACTACGGATAACCTTGTAACAGTGCTTCCCCCTGCACCTATCGCGGGGCAAGATTTACGCTATACCGTACAAGCGGGGGAAGCCCTGTGGAATATCGCTTTCAATTTCTACGGTAATATGCGTACGGAAACGATTAACCGCATTTGGGCGGCGAACGCGGCGTATTTCCGCAGCACCAACGGTGTATTGGAAGCAGGTGCGGTTATCGTATTGCCTGCGGAAGGGTTAATCCAACCCATAACACAAGGAAGCCGCGGTATTGCCGCAGGTGTGTATCGCGTACAAGCGGGGGACACATTGGGTGCAATTGCCTATCACTTCTTTGGCAATACCAATGAATGGCGTAGAATTGCCGAAGCAAACGCCGACCGCATTCGCATCGTAAACGGTTCGCCCATGATTTTTGAAGGACAGTGGATTATTATCCCGCGATAAAATTTCCAACCCCGCAATATTTCGGATAGAGGCAAGCCCCGTCAACATGCTCCGACGGGGTTTTTGCTATTCTCCCCACATTTCATATATAATCACAGAAAAACTAAGGAGCAGAATATGTACACCTATATCAGAGATATCCTATACAACGCAGGCTTTGACCAATTTAGCAGCTTAATCACTTACGCCGTGCTTGCGGTGCTGGGTGTAATTTGCTGTGCGATTATCCGCGGGGTTATTCGCGGCATTGCGGGGCGGGTGCTTTCGCAGGACACGGTACGCGGTAGTGCGCTAACAATTGTTATGCAGCGGGTATCTAATATTGTAATACCTGTTGTATTTATTTTTTTGGCACGGGATTTAACGCATCGCTATTATTTCCTTGGCGTGTTGGTAGATGTTGCCTTTATTATTGTGGTAATGCTCATCATTTTTTCGTGCATTAAGAGCCTTGGCGCGGTATATGATGCCCATGAGGTTTCCAAGGCATTCCCAATACACGGGATATTGCAGGTCGTTACTGCCATTGTGGGCATTATTGGCGGCATTGTTATTATTGCACGGTTGGTGGGGCAAAGCCCCATGGTACTGCTGGGCAGCCTTGGTGCAATGACGGCGATAATCACCCTTATTTTTAAGGACGCGATTTTGGGCTTTATGGCGGGGATAATCCTTACGGCAAACAAAATGATACAAATAGGCGATTGGATAGAGCTGCCCAACCACAGCGCCAACGGCTTTGTCATTGACTTAACCATGACCACTGTTAAGGTAGAAAATTTTGACAAGACGATAACGTCCATTCCCGCATACACCCTAATTTCCGACTCGTTTATTAACTGGCGCGGTATGATAGAAGCAGGCGCACGGCGCATTATGCGCTCGCTTTTTATAGACGCGGCAATGATTCGCATCTGCTCGGATGAAATGCTGGAGCGGTATAAAAAAGTGCCCCTGTTAGCGGCGCATTTTGCACAACACGAAGGAGCAACCTTTACCAATATCGGCGTTTTCCGTGCGTATATCACGGCGTATTTGCGTAACCACGATTTAATTCATCAAGAAATGATGCTGCTGGTGCGCCAGCTAAACCCCACGGCAAGCGGCATTCCCATGGAAATTGTCGCCTTTGCCAAAGCCACCGCTGCCATGGAATTTGACCCAATCCAGTCCGATATTTTTGACCATTTATACGCCGTCATTTCGGACTTTGATTTGCAGGTATATCAAAGCCCATCAGGTAACGATATCCGTAGTATTGAGCTTCGCAAATATCACGGTGAGCAAAACAGGGAACATGTATAAAATAGACAAATAGTACCGCCAAAACCCATGTACAGGGGAGGCAATACACGCCAAAATTATCATTAACGCAGGCAGGAAATATATAATTTCGCGCCATAATTTCCGCTTAATTAAAAGGAGTACTAAAAATGCCATCGCCCATGTGTAATTCCCCGTATGGAAGAAGAAGCCAACAAAGGGCAGCCGTTCCACCACCTCCATTACACGGGCAGGGAAAATACGCATCCCATACGTAGAAAAAACATACCCAATATCGTCGCGCTCCAGCACTTGAATCGCTTCGTGACTGCTTTCTCGCCAAACTATCATCCAGTCCGGACCAAACGGCACAACGTAACTAAACGAAACGGCAATAGCCGCTTCTATATACGCACGCGGCGCACGCAACCCCATCGCCGCCCACGTTCTAAGATATGCACCCAAATCCGTGCCTTCTATAAAAAGGTCTTTTACGGGGTCGGAAATACGGGGGTGATATAACTCGCCAATCATGTAATAATCTTCAAAAGTAGCAGCAAGCACGGCACGTTCTTCCGGGGTGATTCGGTCTTCATGGTAGCGCATAAAACGGGCAGTCTGCTGTATGGGAATGGAAATTACATCGCGCACGCTTCCGCTTTGTGCGTTCGTTATCGCCATCGCACCACCCACAAGCAACCTAACCGCAATAAAAACGGCAATGGCACTGCCCATTAGCACAAATCTGCGGTTTTTTTGTGCATAAAATATACCCAGCGCAAAAATCGAAGGTACAACCACAAACACGACTTCGCTTCTAAATAATGAGGCGACAATGGCGGCAACAAAGCACAGAACTAGCTTTTTACGCGTAAATTCTTTTGCCAAATCTATATAAAACAGGATAAACAAAAGCATAAATACCGCCGCAGAGGTGTCCTTTAAAATCGTCTGCGCCCATATACCAAAGACGGGAAACGCCGCATAAAAAACCATTACACCCAAGCGCACCCGATAATTTACGCCCCACTTTTTCAAATACATGAGGGTAAGCGAAAACCCCGCAGCCATCATTACATTATGCACAATAGTAATAAACGCAAGCCCCAGATTTGCATTGCCCAGCAGTATGCCCAGCCGATAAAATGAACCTAAAAAAAAGGTGGAATACAAAGGGTGGGCGTTAATAAACGGGGTAATCCCTTCAACTTGCGCAAGCTGCCTTACGGCGTCATTAATTAAATTTCCGGGGAAATAGATGATAAAATAGGGTAGCCACGCTGCAAGAAACAACACAAACGGCGCAAAAAATTGACTAAAACGCCCTTCATCGTGTGGTTCAATTTTGCATGCGAGTACTTTGTCAACCAGCAAGCATGTAATAACGTAAAAAAACGGAATAAACCCGGCGAGCATAACAAAAAAGAATAGGATATTTACCCGGCCGGCGGTAAACATGGCAAAGGAATCATAGCGTGTAAATGTAAGCCCAAGCATATGGGCAAGGCTTAGCAATACGGAAAAAACGCATTCTGCCCTTCGTATTTGTTTATGGTCGTGCTTATAATACAGCCAAACCGTTGCAACAATAAAAACCGCGCCCCCAAAATAATGGGTAGGGATAAAAAACGTAGCGGTTCTTGAAAAAAGGGCAATATAGCTAACATAAGCAAGTATAATACATACGGCTGTTTTAATCATTCCGCGTTCTCCTCATTATCGTCATTGGTAAAATCCTCTTTTTGCGTATCATTTAATAAAGCAAGGGCTTGCGTCAGCTGTAATATACGCTTTTCCATTTTTGAAAGCGTTATGGTTAAACGAAAAACAATCACCGCCAAAACCACAATTGCCGCGATAAATAACATATTGGTGGCGGCTTCAAATTGCAGCAAGTATGAAATGCGCATAATAAGATTGGGGAAAATAGCAATAAAAATTGCGCCTGCCGCAACAATAAGCCATGTAATGGCGTATCGCATATCCAAGCGCGTTGAACGTGCCGTGTATAAAATATATACCGTAAATGCAATTGAAAGTAAAATAACCAATATCGCTTGTAAGGTTGGCATGGGTTTACCCCTTTGTAATTAATAAGGCAAGACTTACTTTAATAATGTAGTAAACACTGTCAAGCATACGTATGGAGCTTTGTCCATTTTTACGTTCAAACATAGATGCGGGGCGCTCGGTAACGCGGTAGCCTTTTTTTAGTAACCACATGGTTGATTCAGGCTCGGGAAAATCCACGGGATAGCATTGGGCAAAGTATTTGATAATTCGCGCATTCGCAACGCGGTAGCCCGATGTAGGGTCGGACACCTTTTTACCGGACAGCAAGCGTATCATAATAGACAGCCATTTAATGCCTATCCTGCGTAACTTTGTAGATAAAAATGTAGACTGCCCTAAAAAGCGTGAGCCGATAACAAAATCTGCCTCGTCATTAACAATCGGCTCCACGAGTGTATTTATGCTATTAATATCGTGCTGCCCGTCGCCGTCAAATTGGAAAGCGATGTCATATTTGTGCGCCAATGCATATTTATAACCGCATTGCACCGCACCGCCAATGCCTAAATTATTACAAAGCGATATAAAAGGAATGCCGTTTTTTATACATTCTGCCTCGGTTTCGTCTTGTGATGCGTCATTAATTACAATAACGTCGATATTTTTATCCATTACGGATTTTGCCGTAGGCACGATATTCTTCGCTTCGTTAAATGCTGGAATAATGGCAATTACACGCATCGCGTTTCCTCCACTTTTATTATATCACTCACCGGATACCTTGAAAACATAATACTTGCTTGCCACATAGTTAAACACAATGCTAACGATTTGCGCAAATACAAACACGACGGCTTCATTTAAATGCAAGATATCAACAAAAATTGTCATAATACCTACATATATGCCCAATTGAATAATTCGGCAGAAATAAAACGCAAAAAGCTCGCGCCTTTTTTCGCCGACCGATTTTGCATTGCTTTGAAACACAAAAGCCCTGTTGGTTACATACGCAAATAAAACCGCCAATACCCAAGATATAACAGACGAAACCCACGTAGATAGGCCCAACCCCCACGACGCGGTAAAGTATGAAACGGCACTAACAATGGTGGTAAGTCCGCCAAAAAATAGGTACCGTATAATTTCTTTGTACTTGTGATAGATGTGTTTTATAGCAGACATGTTAAGTCTTTACCAGGAATAATGCCGACTTTATGAGCGTAATTATCCGCTTTATTCCGCCCTTTCCAAATAATGAAAGTGCATACCGCATTAAAATGCACGGGCGCATGTAAAAACGGCGATATAATTCCTTGTGTTTTTGCAATAGTATTTCCTTGGTTAGGCCATGAGGTACAAAAACGGGACGCCAATAATTAAATTGTGACCAGTCCGTTTCATCTAATGTGCCGTAATTTTTCGCATTGCGGTACTGCACCGAGCCGGGAATGGGCGTGTTTATTGTTGCAACTACATCATCTAAGGGGAGCGATAGGGCAAACTTTATTGTTTTTTCAATCGTTTCCGTTGTTTCGCTGGGGTGACCGATAATAAAGAACCCGGCGGTTTTAATTTTATGCTTACGGCAGGCGAGTACGCTGTGCCTAATCGCCTCGACCGTAGTGTTTTTGCGGATTTCCTTTAAAATTTGGTCGTCGCCCGATTCTATACCCAGCAGAATTTTCCAGCAGCCATTCTTTTTAATGAAGGCGACAAATTCATCGTCGTGCAAATCTCTAATTCTTGCCCTGCAAGACCAATCAAGCTTTATATTTGCTTCATCTAAAAGCGCAAAAAGCTCGTACACCCGCTTTTTGTCCACCAGGAAGGTATCATCAACAAAATCAATTTCTTTTACGCCGTATTGGTCACGCAGTAAAATAATTTCATCAAAAATATTTTTTGCCGAACGCCGCCTGTACTTGCTTCCGAATATATTTTTATCACAAAATGTACACTGCCCCGGGCACCCTCTGCTGGTAATAAGACTCCTAACGGGCAATGTTTTGTAAGCAGACGGCGCAGGGGTGTATTTATTAATATCCGGAATTAATTCATATGCAGGGAAGGGTAGGGTGTCCAAATCTTCAATAAAAGGGCGCGGCTCATTTTTAACCGGTTGCCCTTCTTCCCTATAAATTACCCCTTGGATATTATGCAGCGCCGCATTTGACAAAAGCGCCTCGCATAGCTCATGCATGGTAATTTCGCCCTCGCCGTATACGCCGTAGTCAAAAACGGGGTATGACATGGCATGTTGATAATTTGATGTGATATGTGGTCCGCCCAAGATAATGGGCAATGAGAACTTCGCCTTTATTTCGTGCGCCACTTCTAACGCGCGGTGGAACGCCACCGTAGTAGAACCTATGCCTATAAAATTTGGCTTAAACACACCCACCCGTTGAACAATTTCCTCGGCGGTTAGATTTTCGGCTTCCGCATCTATTACTTGTACTTCGTACCCCTTGGAAAGCATGTACCCCGCAAGATAATAAATGCCCAGCGGTATTTGCCTGCCACCGGAATTACCAATATCCGAGGAGTATCGTTCCTTCTTAGAAATAGGCGGATATATAAACAAAATGCGTGCCATGTTCTCCTCTTTCCCTTAAAGGCGTAAATTAGCGTGATTATGACAGAAGCGGGGTGGAAAGACAAGGAAATGACGGGTTAGTTAAATTAACTTTTATCTTGACCCCATCACATTTTTATGCTACTGTTCCTAACGATTTATTACCAACCGAAAGGTGAAAGGCGGTGACGGCATGAAACAAATCATTTTGGCGGTTTTACACCACCAGCTTTCAGCAGGTGCGGCAACAAACAAGGGCGTAGTATGCCCATTTGACATTTGTTTGATGCCCACTCGCATAAACGCGTAAGTATAATTCCCTTGCGTATAACCCGTGTGGCTCAAACCCCACGGGTTTTTTAATGGATGAACTTAATAAGGAGCGAAATAACATGATAGACATTTCCCTGCACGAGTTAAACAAATACTATGGTGCAAACCACGTACTTCAAGGCATTAGCTTAGAGATTTACAATGGCGAAAAAATTGGTCTGCTTGGGCGCAACGGCGCGGGCAAGACTACGCTTTTCCGCGTACTTGCAGAGGACGAGGATTATGAAAGCGGTACGTTGTCGAAGGCTTCGGGCAAGAAAGTAGAGATTTTAGCGCAAATCCCAAGCTTTGGGGAAGGGGACACGGTAGAGGATATTCTGCGTACTTCCTTTGCCGAGGCAACCGCCGTATACCACGAAATGAAAAAAATTGAAGGCGACCCCGACCCAAAGGTGCTGGACAGGTACGGCAAACTGATGGAGGACTACGAGCATCTTGGAGGCTACGACATCGACTATAAAATTGACAAAATTTGCAATGGCATGAGCATCAGCGATGGTATGAAAAACAGTCTATTTGCCACCCTTAGCGGCGGGGAGAAAACCCGCGTAAACCTTGCGCGCATTCTGCTGCGCGAATGTGATATCCTGCTGCTGGACGAGCCTACAAACCACCTTGATTTGCCCTCGCTGGCATGGCTGGAGCAGTTTCTGCGTGATTTTAAAGGTACGATTGTGTGCATTTCCCACGACCGCACGTTTTTGGACAATGTGGTAAAGCGTATCATCGAAATTGACCACGGCAAGGCGCATTTCTACGGCGGAAGCTACACCTTCTATGCGCAGGAGCGGCAACTTCGCCACGCAAAAGCCGCCGAGCAATACGAGCGCCAGCAAAAAGAAATCAAGCGTATAGAAGAACGCGCAAAATGGTTTGTACAAAACAACCGCTTTACCACCAAGCACCATGCGATTTTGTCGCGCCTTAATCATATGGAAAAAGTTGACCGCCCCAATACCGTGCGCAAAGTTACGGAAGACTTTAAAAGCGGGGGCTACGCGGCAAAGGTAGTGGTAGAGCTGGACAATGTACACAAAGCATTTGGTGACAAGATTTTGCTTGACGGTGTAAATATGCACATCGCGCGCGAAGATAGAATTGCCCTTATCGGCGCAAACGGCTGCGGTAAATCTACGCTCATTAAACTAATCACAGGGGAAGAACCCTGCGATGCAGGTAGTGTAAAGGTAAGCAGTAACATCAAGTTTGCCTACCTGCCGCAAATCGTTAGCTTTAATGACGAATCACTCACCATGTTGGAAACCGTACGCAACGAAACCGGGCTGCCCGAAGACAAAGCCCGCGCAATGCTCTCTGCATTTAATTTCCGCATGGCGGACGTAACAAAAAAAGTAAGCGCGCTTTCCGGCGGGGAAAAAAGCCGCCTAAAGCTATGCTTACTTATGCAAGACAAGGTAAATTTTCTAATCTTAGATGAGCCGACCAACCATTTGGACATCGAATCCCGTGAGTGGATAGAAGAAGCCATCGAAGACTTTGACGGCACGCTGCTAATGATATCCCACGACCGTTATTTTATGAACAAATTTGCCCGGCGCATTTGGCATATGGAAAACGGCACGCTAACGGAAATTGACACAGATGAAGACTAGAGCGCAACAAAAATAGGTACGATTAACGGGTCGAAGTGTGTGCCCGCGTCTTTTTTGATAATTGCGACCGCCTCTTCGGGGGAAAAGGCTTTTTTGTACGGGCGTTCCGATATTAACGCATCATACACATCTACAATTGCCATGACGCGCCCCATGAGCGGAATTTCTTCGCCCTTTAAGCCATATGGATAGCCCGTTCCGTTCCATTTTTCATGGTGCGAAACGGCGATGGTTTTAGCATAGGTGAGAAATTCCGCTTCCCCCGTGCGGGCAATGATATTGTCAATAATGCGTTCGCCTTCTAACACGTGGGTTTTCATTATTTCAAATTCTTCGATTGTAAGCTTGTCGGGCTTGTTAAGCACCGAGTCGGGGATAAGAATTTTCCCCACGTCGTGCAAGCGCGATGCCGAAACAACAAAATCTATATTCCATGTTCTAATTTCATCGGCATACACCTTTTGCGTCAGCATTTGCTCGATAAGCAGCTGCATGTAAACCGATGTACGGTCAATATGCCCGCCCGTGTTTTTGTCACGACTTTCTACCAAGTCTGCCATGGCAAAAACCAGCCCGTTTTTTAGGTTAAAAAGCATCTCTGTACGTTCGCGTATTACGTCGTCTACATGCAAATGGTGCTTGATGCGGTTAAGAAAAACCGCTTCCGAAAAGGGCTTCATTATAAAGTCGGCTGCACCCATTTCTATGCCGTGGGCTTCGCTTTCTTCGTCTGTTTTTGCGGTTAAAAAAATTACGGGAATGTCCTGATGCTCTTTGCTGTCCTTTAGCTTGCGCATTGCGTCAAACCCATCTATTTCGGGCATTTCCACGTCAAGCAGGATTAAATCGGGTTTAAATTTTTTTAACGCGGTAAACATTTTATCCGCACCGGAAAGCGACACCACCCGATAATAACGGGAAAGCACGTCCTCTGCCACGGTTAAATTGGTCGCGTTATCATCTACAAGGAAAATTGTTTTCATCTATGCCATCCCTCCGGGAAGCAGGTTTTGTAAGCTATCTAATTCGTCGATTAGTTTTTTCACCGCCGTGATAAATGGCGGATTTTTTTCTGTAATTTTTGAAAAATTATTTTCACGCACGGCATTTTCCAACTCAGCGGCAATGTAGCCAACATGCTCGGCACAAATGTCCATACTTAGGTTTTTAATCGTCCTAACGGCTGATGCGTAGTCGCCCAGTGTTTCGGGGGAGATATTTTCAATGCGCTTTAATATCTCGCTTACATCATCGGCATAAGCGCGCAAAATTTCCATATATAATTCTTCGTCGCCGTTAAAACGCGCAAGCCCTTGCATAAAATCAATGCCGTTGTCTTTTTTATTTACCACTTTTTTGTGATAGATGTACTTCATTAACGCCGCGTCTAAACGCCGCACATTAATAGGCTTTGAGATAAAATCGGTAAATCCGCTTTGCAGGAAGATATCGTCCTGCCCTGCTACGGCGTTGGCGGTAAGCGCAACAATGGGCTGGTTATACCCCAGCGCGTGTATGTGCCGGGTGGCTTCTATCCCGTCCATTTCGGGCATCATGTGGTCCATAAAAATTATATCATATACATTGCCGTCTTTTATTTTGTTAATTGCTTCCTGTCCGCTGCTTGCGGCTTCTACTTGCAATTTATACAGGTTTAACAAGCCCGTAGCAACGTATAGGTTTGTTGCAACATCGTCTACGACCAGCACCTTTCCATAGGGCATGGGTTCGCGTTTTAATTGTTTTTGCTTGGTATTTTTTAATGAATGGGTGCGGAATTGCTGTAAATTGGTCGCGACTTCGCGCCCAAGCGTTTCCTTGCTTCCAACCTCCTGCGGTAAGCGAATGGTGAAAACCGACCCCTTGCCTTTTTCGCTTTTTACCGATATTTCGCCGTGCATAAAGTTTAATAACCGCTGGGTAATTGCCATGCCCAAGCCCGTGCCCTCAATGGTGCCTTCGTTTTCATTGGTAAAGCGCGTGTATTCGTGGAAAAGGGCTTCAACCTGTTCCTCTGTCATGCCTACGCCCGTATCTTGGATACTAATTTCCAATGTAACAAATGATTCCTTTGGGTTAGGCTGTGCATTTATGGTTAGGCGCACCGTACCCGATTCGGTATATTTAAACGCATTAGAAAGTAAATTGTTTAAAATTTGCTTAACCCGCAGAGAATCGCCGAATAATTTTGCGGGCAAATTTTCGTCTATTTGCATTTCAAAGGTGATAGGCTTTTCATTAATACGCATAATGTTTAACTGTACGGTATCGCTGATTAGGCTTGCGGTATTATATTCCGCATTGGCAATTTCCATTTTACCCGCCTCTATTTTTGAGAAGTCAAGTATATCGTTAATAATACCCAGCAGCATATCACACGAGGTATGGATTTTTTTCAAGCTGCTTCCAATATCCTGCGGTAACGCTTCGCGTTGAAGCAACAATTCCGTAAAGCCCATGACGGCGTTCATTGGGGTGCGTATCTCGTGGCTCATATTGGCTAGGAAAACAGACTTTGTGCGGTTGGCGGCTTCGGCTTCTTGCTGTGCGTTGTGCCGCTGGTGTGCAGAAATTGCAAGCGCCATAAGGTCGGCAAGGGACGCGGCAAAATTTTGCTCTTCCAACGTCCAGTCGCGCCGTTTGGGGAATTTTTCGCAAATATTTTGTTCAATACATACCACGCCTACGGTTTTACCGTCGATACGGATAGGCGCTTCCATTGCGGCGCACATTGCCGTGTCATAAACCTCGGAAGCGGGGCTATAAATCACTTCACAATCTGCACGGGTATTCATAACGATAACGCGTTCGTATTCAAGAAGCTCCGTATATATTTTATGCCGTGTAAGGTCTATGACAGGTACAATGCGCTGGTCGTAATCCACCGCAATATGGCGCGAAATATAATACAACTGTGTATCATCATCCGAAACGCGCCAAATATTTATTTCATCTACATCAAAGGCGGCACAGCCTTCTTTTGCTAAATAGTCGGCGGCATCGTTCAAGTCGCCGGACGATAGGGTAGGGGACTGGGTAATACGCGCGAGTGCGTTGCTTAGCTTATTTGCATTTTCATAATTTGCAGACAACTGTGCTTCCAAGCTCTTGCGGACAGAAATATCGCGCGCAATACCGATAATACCAATTTTTTTGCCTTCTACGGCAAGCGGGGCTTTTGTAATTTCAAAAATAGGATTACCGCCGCGCAGCCCGGGTACGCATTCTTCATGGGTTACGATGGTATTTTCGTTAAACGATTGGCGGTCAAATTTGCGGAAGCGTTCCGCCACGTAATGGGGAATATTAAAACTTTCTTCGTCTGTTTTGCCAACAACTTCTGTTTTTTCCATATTAAAATAGTTGAGCATATTGCGGTTTACATCGGTATAGCGGAAATTTGCATCCTTCATAAATACAAACATGGGAATTGAGTCTACCAGCGTGGTAAGGGTCGCCGTTTTCATAGATAGTTCCTGCGTGCGTTCATCCACCATCGTTTCCATACGCTGGCGCTCCGAACGGCTATGGATTAACGTGTACGTAAAAAGTAAAACCAGCACAGCAAATAATGTAGCCGCGCTAATAATCCACGGCATTTGTGCCTGCGTTAAACGGCGCATATAATCGCGAGTGCGGGAGGCGAGATAGTCATGGGTGCGGTGCATAATTTGTTCAGAAATAATACGCGTATCTACAAGGCTTAGCGCATCGTTAAAAATAGAAAGCAACTCCGTTGCGCCCATGTAGAACCCAAAACCCGACCGGGCATAGCTGTCAAAAATAATGTTAATCATAAAATCGGTTTGCTCAAGGTAATTAATTAAGTACAGTAACGTGCTGTAGCTGCTCATTACCAAGTCTACATGTCCTAAAGAAAGCGCGTTAAACGCCTCGCCCTCCGTGTCAAATAGATAAACATCGCTGTGGTTGGGAAACAGGGAGAAAAAATACATAGCATGAAGCGTTCCCCGTTCCAGTCCAACCCGCATAGACGTTACCCGTTCTAAACTAACCATATTAAATCCTGTACGCGAAATAAGCACAAACGGGTCAAATAAATAAGGGATATCGGGCCATAGGAAATAATTTTCGTGCTGTGGTTTTCGGTTAAGCTCGGCAATAAAGGGAATTTCGCCACTGCTAAGCATACGGATTAATGTTGTATAGCTTGTTGTAATCTCATTGGCAACGATAAAATGCATACCTGTCAAATCAGAGATTTCATGTAAAACATCGAAGGCGATGCCCTGCCATTCTTGCTCATATTCATTAAAATAACTGGCGGGGTAATTATTATAAGCCGCGCCAAAATATACTCTAGGGTTGTTTTGTATAAATAGGCGCTCATTTTCATCAAGCATTAGAAATAATTTGTGCCGCAAATAAACCCTATGCCCTTTGGCATACAAATCTTCAATAAAACAACGCCCAATTTCATCTAATGCGGCTTGCACCACGCGAATAATAATCGCAAGCTCGGGATTAGCCGTAGTTAATGAAACGGGCGCATAAATAAACGGGATAAACGGTGAAGAAATAACATCGCCAAACATATCAAACCGTGCCTCGGCGGCGCATTCGGCAAGCAGTGCATCAATTTCCCTCGAATGCAATAATGCGTGGGCTTGATAATAATCGGTGATAAATACAGGTTCGAACGGGTTACGCCTGTAGCGAAGCACTTTTTCCGCCGTAGAAGAACCCGCAAGCAACGCATACCGCGGCAAAACATTTGCGTTATTTTCAATCGGGTTATCTATAAGATGGAAATACCGTACCGTGCGCCGTGCTATCGGCTCGGTTGAAAAATGCACATTTTCGGACGGCGCTAGTGCGCCCGTAAAGTCGATGGAATGGTTTTCAACATTTTCCAGTAATTCATTCCATGTAAATATTTGCGGTACAAATGGCACGCCAAATAAACCGGTAAGCCACTGTGCAAACAACGCGGCATACCCCTGCACGCTGCCGTCTGCATCTTTAAATGCCTCGGTGCTATGTATCATGCCGTACACAAAATAATACCTGCGCGCGAGCAAGTTTTCTACGGCTTCTATTTCATACGAAGTTAAGGAAGAAATATCCCTAAAACACGAAATATATGTACAGGTAACTATGTACTCATCTTCGGTACGCGAACCGCAACCCGAAAGCAGAATTAATAAAAAAACTAACGCTAAAAGATAGTAATGCCGCAAACGCTTCACAGGGACGCCCCCCAGTATTAGTTTTAATTACGAATATACCATTACTGCACAAAAAAAGCCACTTAAATTAAATTTAGGTGGCTTTCATGTTTAGTAAATATGTGCGCTATCTATTAGTGAACATACCTGTGGTATTTTTCTTTGCTTCGGCTTGGGCTTTGTTTACAGCCATGATGCCTTCTAATGCGCTTGCTGTACCTTTTGCACAGCGGTCACACATGCGCCCGTTTTTAATGGGACGTCCGCATTTAGAGCAATTAATCATGCCCTCTAAGCCCGTTGCAATTTCCAACTTGCCTTCACGCACATAATGAAGCAGACGCTTGACCGAAACGCCACACGTTTCAGATACCTCTTGCGCACTGCTTAAGGGGTTTTCTTTCACGAATAACCGAACCTCTTCAAATTTTTCGGCTTCGGCTTTTACGCAGTCTTTGCATATTGGCGAATCTTCCCTGCTAAACATTTTTCCGCAACGCGGGCAGTTTTGTGGCATAGTACATCAATCCCTTCCCTTTATTTTGGCAAGCCCACGGCTTTTTTTACACGTGCCATTGTGGACGTTGCTAATACTTTTGCTTGCGCAGCACCGCTGGCGATGATACCGTCCAGATAGGCTGTATCTGCCATAAGGCGCGCATGTTCATTGCGGTATGGGGTAATCGCTTCTACCAGCGCTTCGCCTACGGTGGTTTTTAATGCGCCGTAGCCCTGTCCTGCGAAGTCCTTTTCGCAGTCCTGCGGCGTACGCCCCGTTACACAGGAGTAGATAGAAAGCAAATTGCTTACACCCGCTTTTTCCTCCGGTGCGTAGCGAACTTGACCGTCCGAATCTGTTACCGCTCGCTTGAACTTTTTTATTATAGCATCGGACGTATCGGAAAGGAAGATACTATTGCTAATATTTTCGTCCGATTTTGACATTTTTCGCGTTGGGTCTTGTAATGCCATGATGCGTGCGCCCACGGGGGGGATATATCCTTCGGGAATGACAAAGATATCGCCGTACACGTGGTTAAAGCGCTGTGCTACGTCGCGTGCCAGTTCTACATGCTGGCGCTGGTCGTCCCCCACGGGCACAAGATGGGTTTGGAATAGTAAAATATCCGCCGCCATTAGCACGGGGTAGGTGAATAAGCCTGCATTTATATTTTCTTCGTTTTTAGCAGACTTGTCTTTGAATTGTGTCATGCGGTTTAACTCGCCCATGTAAGTATAGCAGTTTAATATCCACGCAAGTTCGGCATGTTCCGCCACATGAGATTGAAAGTATAAAATATTTTCATCGGGATTAATGCCCAGCGCGATATACCATGCAAGCACACTGCGTGCATTATTGCGAAGCTGCGCAGGGTCTTGCCTTACGGTAAGGGCGTGCAAATCTACCACGCAATAAAGGCAATTGTAATCCGCGCTTAGCTTTGCCCAATTGCGTGCCGCGCCTAACCAATTGCCTATGTGTAAATTGCCCGTTGCTTGCATTCCGCTAAAAATTGTTTTCTTTTGCATGAAATAACTCCGCCTTTATGCCATGAAGCCTTTTTTGTCCCCGTCGTCGATATACTCGTCGGCTTGCCCGTCACGCCCGTAGGTTAGCCCCGAATATATCGTTGGGCTATCCCCTGCCACGGGGGGCAAATCCAGTGCGGCGACTTGATTTTCCGCATCCTTCCAGCCAACCAGTAAGGTTTCCAGCAACTCCTGTGCTTCGGCGGATGCTTTTTTACTTTCCGCTTCATCACGGGAAAAATGTGCCGTGTTTAACAACTGGTTTACATATTTATACACCTCATAGAAATCATGCGCAAGTGTTATTTCAAAATTTAATGAACGCACGAGCTGTTCCAAGGCGTTTTTTGCCTTCTCAAATTGCCCGTCACCGATAAAGGCGATGAGCAATTCGAAGTTGATAACCACCAGTTGGGCGGGGTTCGCCTTGGAAATACGCGCGGTATATTCTTCTTTATTAATATTTTTCATACGCGCCTACTGTAAAAGCGACAGCAATTGCTGCGGGCGTTGGTTGGCTTGCCCAAGCATAGCCTGCGCGGCTTGGAACATAACATTATACTGCGCAAAGCGCGTAGATTCGCGCGCCATGTCGGTATCCCTAATGCGGCTGCGGGAACGCTCGGTATTCTCCGCCGCTACGTTAAGGCTGTCTACCGTGGACTCAAGGCGGTTTTGGAATGCGCCAAGGCGGGCGCGCACGCCGGAGACGGTTTCGATGGCATTATCCATAACGCGAATTGCCTGCTGTGCGCCGTCGCGGGTGGTGTAAAGCACTAGACTACGGCGTTCGCCGCCCACATATTCGATTAAGCCAAGGCTCTCCGCGTTTAGGCGGGGAATATGAATATCGATAGCATTGTTATGGCTCGGACCTGTTTGCAAACGTAGCGGACCAAATTCGCGGAAGTTGAAATTTAAATCTACACCCGTGAAGGGATCGTCGATAGGCGTTGCGCCGCCTGCCATGTCACCAAAAGTAAGGAAAGGAGGTGTGGTAGGGTCGCCCGGGTCAATCCGTACTTGCAAATTAAAGCGTACTTCTTCGCCGCCTGTACCGCGCACGGTTATTTGGTTGCCGTTTATTACGGTGGAAAGCGTTGTGCCGGGAATGGGGTTGTCGTTTACATCCAGCAATTGCAATGTCTCGGGCGCGGCAGCGGTACCACCTAACCCTGTTACTATCGCATCAGAACCGGGACGGCTATAGGACAACTCAATCCCCAATATATCGTAGATAGGACCGCGTAAATCTACAACTTGGTCGCGCCCTGCCATACGCGTCATCATATGTGTTGTGCCTGTACTTTCGCATTCAAACATTTCGATGCCCGCAAATTCCATGGCTTTTTTAAGTACGGCCAAAACATTATCGCCCTGATTAAACTCGAATGGATTATTATTAAGCATAAACGAACCATCTGCAGAGGCGGTCCAATCAGCGGGCGTTGGGAAGGAGATAAACGCGGGTTTGCCCACTTCCAGCACCGTCAACGGAAGCGACCCGGGTCGTACGTGTTCGGAAATAAACAATAAACTGGCAACACCGCGTGCGGGTACTGCACCTGTGCCGTGGTCTACCGTTGTTTCCACCACGCGGTCGCCTTCGCCGTTAAGTATGCGCATGCGATTAAACTCGGTACGGTTGGCAATGTCGTGAATTTCGTCCACAAGTTGATTAATTTCACGGGTAATCTGCGAGCGGTCTTCTGCCGTGTTGGTGTCGTTTGCGGCTTGTACGGCGAGTTCGCGCATACGTTGCAGCATTGCATGTACTTCGTTTAGCGCACCCTCGGCGGTTTGAATGAGGGAAATGCCGTGGGTGGAGTTTTCGCTGGCGCGTTGCTGACCACCTAACTGGAAGCTAAGTTTGTTTGCGATGGCAAGCCCTGCGGCATCGTCCTTCGCGGAATTAATGCGGAAGCCCGTAGAAAGCCGCTGCATTGCGGTGGCTAGGCTTCGGTCACTGCGGCGCATACTTAAATGCGTTTGAAGTGCGGGAATATTGTGGCTAATTATCATGTTTGTCATCCTCCTTGGATTCGGTTACATTTATTTCGTTTGTTGGCTTATCTGCTTTTTCAATAAACTGTGTTAGCACAGCGACGGCGTTGTAAAAATCTTTTTTATCCATGGATAAACCGCACCTCACTAACGTTTACATCGGCATGTTGCGCCAATTCCAAAAGGGTATTGTGTTGTGCTTCCAATGCGGTTAGCGCTGCGGGCGTTTCAGCAGAAATAGTTACGTCTAATCCCACGTCTTTGTTGAGGCTAAAGTAAGCCGAAACCGTTCCCAGCCTCGCTGTGTCCAGCGACAAGAATATTTTTGCGCCATCGGCGGTAAGGGCGCGGTCGTTAAGCACATACATATTTAGGTGACAAATGCGTCCGTTAATGCGAACGGGAATTTGGAAGCCGTTTTCCGCATCACCATTATAGCCATGAGTTACGGAAAGCATAGCACGCAAGGGGTCTAGCGCGGGTTCTTCGCCTAGGACTGCGCGTATTTGCGCCAATATTTGCGCGGGGGAATTTCCATTGCGCAGCGCAGAAAGGTCCGCAGTGGGAACGCTCCCATCATGTTCGCCCAGCGCTTTTGAAAGGGCAGACTCCAGCGAGCGGCTGTCCTTTTCAATTTCGTTTGCCGCTTTTATATTGCCCGTGCGGGTGGAAATATTGCGGGTTTGCAATTTATGAATGATGTCGGCATTTGCCTCTACGAAAGCTTCCAGCTGCTTGGTTGCGGTGGCGGAATTTACAGGGGTGGGAGCGGTTTCATTGTTGGCGAGGTCTTCTATGGCGCGCTCCATGCTTTGGGCAGATTGGATAAGTTTTTCTAACGCGGTGGGGGGCGCATTGTCGGTGAAGGTATCGGCTACTACGTCCATATGGGTGAGGGCGTGATTGGTTATACCTTGCGCAATGGTTTGACGGATATTACCTTCGGGGCGGGTTACGCGTTCCAGTTCGCCCAGCGCATCGTTTACCGTGGTGTCGAACCCGCCGCGCTTGCGGCTTTCCCTGCCTTGGGCGAGGTTTAGCAAATCCCCAAGGGTGAGAGGCGCATTCATTTGCATGGCAAGCCCCAGCGACGCCGCGCCGTCCTTTTGTATGACGTGGAGCATACGGTAAATAGCTATCATGGTTTTGCGGGTATCGCCGTCAATAGCTTTATTTTCGTCCATTTCGCGGATATAGCGGGAAATTTTTTCCGCACCGCTTTCACCCATGTCGTAGTTAAATTGCTTGATGTAGGAAAGTACTTGGTCGGCGTGCATTTCCAACGGGTTTAAGCCTTCTTTAATCATGGTTGCGGCTATCATGGGGTGTAGCTTGTTGGTTATTGCCGTAATTTTTGCATCAATTTCCTTTACGGTTTGCAAATTCGCCTCGGTTACGTCAATTTTGTTTTTGCTTAGAATAAACGCGGCTTTTAACGCTTCATCAGTAGATGCAATGCCCATTTCGGTAAGCAACGGCGAAAATTGCGTCTTTACCTGTGCGAAGGAATCGCCGTATCGCGGGCTGGGAACGGTTTCATTCTGTGCATAGCCTTCGTTGGCACGGGCGATAAGTACAGAGTCGTGCATCGCGTCAATGGTGAAGGGTACGTGGTTATGCAAAATGCCCGCGTGTACATTGGCGGTGAGGGGCTGTAATGCAACCAGCTTATCGAATACGGTGACCAACTGCTTCGCGGAAGCGCTCCCTTCCTCTACTTCATAGGCTTTGCCCGCAGGAACGCCCGCAATCTTTACATAGGCTTCGGCTTCCTGCAGGGTTAGCCGGTGCAGGTTTTCTTTCATCGCGTCGGTGTCGATGTGCAGTTCTTGATGGCGCGTCGCCGCTTGTGTTGCCGCTTTTAGTTGCATTTCGACCAGGCGTACAATTTCCGACAGGGGGAGCGTTCCCAGCGGCTTATCTTCGCGGATAAATGCGGCGGAATGGTCAAAAAATGCTTCGCGGAAGTTTTCGTCCTGCGCTTTCTCGGGTAAGGTACGCAAAAGCTGTACCTTTGCCACAGTTTCTGCGGTGATGGGCAAATCGCGGGCAAGTAAAAACCGCGCGGCGGAAAGGTTATCGCGCGTGGGGTCAATATTTTCTTGGGCAAATAATTTTTCAATGGCTTCTCGCGGAGCTTGCCATGCGGGCACGGTTTCAACGGCTTCTTCTGGGATAGCGTCCTTTGGCGCGGCGTAGTTGCTTTTGTACACCGCATCGAGGGTTAACTCTGTTTTTTCGGACACAAGATAGGTAACCGCAGGGTCGGATATTTTGACCGGGAAGCGCTCCCATGCGCGTTCCATGTTAGCAACATTGCGCTCGGAAACGGGCAAGCCGTGACGGCGCAAGCCCGATACCATATGCTCGCCGTTTTCCCGCGTTGTAAATTGCGCGTCCTCTGAAGAGGGTGGGGTGGGGGTGCGGTCAATGTGGTGCATGATTCTATCCATCATGGCGAAGCTTACTTTTGTAAGGTCCAGACCGCTGTTTACAATGGCGGCGATGGCGCTTTTGCCGTTTGTGTTTGCCATAAAGCTTTGCGAACGGCGAATGGCAGCAAGGGCTTGCGCCATTTTTTGGCTATGTTCTTCCTTCATCTCGGCGCGAAGGTCGTTATTTTCTTTAATGCCGTCCATGGTTTGCGTAAAGTCTTTAATCGCGTCCATAGACGTTGCACGCCCGCGCGGGAGCGCTACCGCTTCGCTGTCATGTACCTGCGTAAGGGCAAAGCCGCTGCCGTTGCGCCGCACGTTAAAGGTAAGTGTGTCGCCTACCTGACCGCGGATATCCGACGCATTTGCAGTAAAAAGCACATCCCCCTCCGCGCGCAAGGTGGCTGTGCCGTTTTCAATGCTTTCCAGTTGTGCCGAAATGGTTTGACCGTGCTGCCATACCATTTCGGGTCTGCGGTTATTTTGGGTTGCGTTAAAAGCTTGTTGATTGCGGTTTACGTTGATGTTAAAGGCGTTCATGCCCTTCACTTCCTTAGGTCAAATTCACCATCCGTGGCAATTTTTCCGTCCTTGGTAATGTTTTCGGATAAAATAGAAAAATAGTTTAGATATGTTACATTGATGTTAAAACGCTCCGTAATTCGTCCATTGAATTTATCTTTGTGATGGGTACATTGTGTTCACCCAGCAAGTTTAAAAAGGCCTGCTTCGATTGTTGGGCGTGATTTATAAACTCGTCCATTTTCGTTGCGTCGAATTTATGGAAGAGCTGCAACTCATTGGGCAGGGGCTTTCCTTGGTTATCTTCGATAATGGTGAGCCAATGTTGCAACTGCATAGCCGTTAGGTAAACTGCCATTTTGTCGCCGTTTTCGTGGTGGGTAAGCATAGAATCCCAACTGTCCAAGAACATTTCGTACCAGCCCGGCAAAAACTCGCCGGGCAGTACGCGGAATAGGCTGTGTTTTTGCTCATTTACATACTTGATTGATATACTCATCAGCGTTTTGCATAGGTTCTTGGCGCGTTCTATGTCCGTGTTTGCGTACATAATTTCCGAAAACGTATCAATAAACCCGTCGGGCAGGCGGGGAAATGTTTTCAATTCATCAACGATATTGCTTGCGCCAAAACGCGGATGGGCGTCGTTTAGCTTGCACATGCAGTCGCACAGCGTATCTAAAATACGGGCGGCGTTTAACACATTATCGTCAACACAAAAATCTGCGAAGCAATCTTTTGCGTGTTGCAAATGCTTTTCTGCGGCGAAAATAGCCTCCGGTGTAATTTGTGTTGCGTTATTGCCGGTAATACGGCTTTTTAATTCCTCATATCTATGGCGGCTTTCGTCGTTTGCACTGTAAATTAGCGTCGAATCCCTAAACATTGCGGCTTCTATATGGTGGGTGAAGGATGTATTTTCTAAATGTTCCCACGTAACGCATCCGACTTGTATTCGACAATCATCTATAATGTGCATAAGCCCCAGCGCCGCACCGCGTTCAGACTTAGGGACAACAAATAAATTAACGTTCGCCTCGTCCTGTGCGGGTGTGCTGTACCACCGCCGATACTTGAAAATAATTTCCACATCATCCGCATAATGGGTTTTTACTACATCCAGAAAGGTGTCAATAATTTGTTGGGTTTTTGTCATTTTTATTAACTCCTTTTAAAAAAATTTCATTGTATTCCCCTTAGCAACTGCAATAATCTTTCCAACTCATTGGGTGAATAGTATTCAATTTCTATGCGTCCTTTTTTCTTGCCCGGGCGAATGCTCACCTTTGCGCCCAGGGCGTGCTTTAGGTCAATTTCTGCGGTGCGGTAGGCTTGTAGGACGGATTCGGGCACGGTGCTTGTGCTTGTTTCCTCTGCGGCGCGCAGGGCGGCGGCTACGGCGGTTTCTGTCCCGCGCACGCTCAGCCCTTCGTCGGCAATGCGCTCAGCTAAATTGGCTTGAGTTTTTGGGTCTTCGATGGCGAGCAGCACCTTGGCGTGGCTTGCGGTAAGCTCGCCCGTTACGGCAAATACCTGTGCGGCGGGGGAAAGCTTGAGCAATTGGAGCGAACCCGCTATCGCGTGCTTGCTTTTGCCTACCTGCCGCGCAATGTCCTCCGCGCTAAAGAAAAATTCGTCCATTAAGCGCTGGTAGCACTGGGCTTCTTCGATGGGGGTCAAGTCTTGGCGTTGAATATTTTCGATTAGGGCAACTTGAAGCTCGTCCATTGCCGTGTATTCTTTGATAACGACAGGGACTTCCGTTAGCTGGGCAAGGCGTGCGGCGCGGTAGCGGCGTTCCCCCGCTATTATCGTGTAAAACCCACCTGATTCCTTCACCAGCAATGGCTGGATAATGCCGTAGGTCTTCATGGATTGGGCAAGTTCCTCCAGCGCGGCTTCGTCGAAGTGTTTGCGCGGCTGCCCTGCATTGGGTTCCAGCTGGCGGATATCCACCATGGTAACGCCCGCTTGCGGTGCTTCGGCGGGTTTTGTGGTGTCTTGGTTATCCAAGAGGGCGTTTAAGCCGCGTCCTAGTCCTTTTTTCATGTTCATTCTCAATCCTTCTCCATAACTTCTTGCGCCAGCTGTACGTAGGCGTCCGCGCCTTTTGAGCCCGGGTCGTACAGCGTGATGGGAAGCCCATGGCTTGGGGCTTCGCTTAGGCGCACATTGCGGGGGATAATTGACGCGTATATATGCGCCGTAAGGTGGCTCTTTACTTCGTCCACCACTTGTGCGCTTAGATTTGTGCGTGCGTCATACATGGTAAAAACTGCACCCTCTATGGCTAGGCGCGGGTTTAAACGCCGCTGTACAAGGCTTATGGTGTGCATAAGCTGGGTTAGCCCCTCTAACGCGTAGTATTCACACTGGATAGGCACAAGCACCGTGTCGGCGGCGCACAGCGCGTTTAGGGTAAGCATGTTCAAAGAAGGTGGGCAGTCGATGAGGATATAGTCGTACAGGTAGCGCATGTGGCTGAATATGCCGCGCAAAAGAAATTCCCGCTGGGGGGCGTTCACCAACTCAATTTCTGCACCGCTGAGATGAATATTGGCGGGCAAAAGCGACAAATTATCCACGCAGGTGGGAACTTTTACCTGCTCTATATTTGCATCGCCCAGCAATAAATTGTAAATGGTATGGGTAAGGTCGTTTTTTTCAATGCCAAAACCGCTGGTGGTATTGCCCTGCGGGTCCATATCTGCCACAAGCACTTTTTTGCCCGCCTGTGCCAAACAGGTAGACAAGTTAACATTGGTGGTGGTTTTACCCACGCCGCCTTTTTGGTTGGCAATGGCGATAATTCGGCTCATGTATGTAGCCCCTTTTACTTGATTGCAAGCATCGTATTCCGCATAAACAGATAGCGACCACCCAGTCAATGCTTTAGGCTGTCCACGGCATTATACAACGCCCCGTATGATTTGTAAAAATTCGCGAATAATATTTTAACAGTTCATAAGCGGAGGAATTTACATGTTTAAATTTATTTTTGCCACAACCGCAATAATTTTATTCTTTTCGACACAGGGCGCGTTACAAGTACGCGCGGAAGAAGTCCCAAAACCCACCGTAAACGCCCACGGCGCAATTTTACTAGACGCGGAAACAGGGCGCGTATTGTGGGGAAAACAAGAACACAGCCCCCTTGCGATGGCGTCAACCACAAAAATTATGACAGCAATTATCACACTGGAAAGCGGAAGAATGGACGAAACCGTTACCGTTTCATCTAAGGCCGCCGCCGCCCCCAAAGTAAAAATGAACCTAACCGCGGGGGAAAAAATTCGACTTGGCGACCTAATGCTTGCGCTTATGCTGGAATCATCTAACGATGCCGCTGTGGCTATTGCCGAGCATTTGCACGGCAGTGTCGCCGAATTTTGCGCGGTCATGACCGAAAAAGCACGGGAAATAGGCGCAAAGGATACGCTGTTCGAAACCGCAAGCGGATTAGATTCAAACAACGACAATCATTCCACGCCTTACGACCTTGCCATTATCACGCGGTACGCGCTGGAGGTGGACGGCTTTCTCGCCCTCACCAACACGCGCAGCGCAAATTTTTCCAGCAACAAGCGCAGTTACTCATTTAACAACCGCAACCGCCTGCTTAATGAATACGCAGGTGCAAACGGCGTAAAAACAGGCTTCACAAATAAAGCAGGGCATTGCTTCGTAGGCGCAGCAAAACGGAAAATTGACGGCGAGGATATGCAACTCATCTCTGTGGTGCTTGCCAGCGGCTGGGGGCAAAAAGGAAAAAGCCAAAAATATATAGACTCCAAAGAAATTTTAAACTACGGCTTTAATAACTACACATACGAAACGATTATTACTGCAGAAAATACGGCCGGGAGCGTTCCCGTAACACGTTCGCGCACGGTAGAAATTCCTTACGCTTACGCCGAAGGCTTGCGCGTTCCCCTCAACGCACAAGAAAAAACGGCAATAGCCGTAGAAGTTCTGGTACCCTCAAATATAAAAGCGCCCATTCAAGCGGGCGACATGTTAGGCACAGCAGATGTGTATATCGGTGAAAATCTTTACGCAAAAATTCCCCTTTTTGCGGTAGAAAATGCCGACCGCCACGACTTTAAAACATCGCTGGAAAAGGTGATAAATGCCCTATTTTCCCAGCTTACTGCATATCCCGTGGATATAGCGTTGCCCGACTTTACCACCGAGTGACGCCCATCTGGACTGTATCAATCGACTAATACAGTCCAGCCTTTTGCGGTTACGGGCGCAAATTTAAAAAACGCATAATCACGGCTTCGTAATTAAAATTCATGGGCGGCGTATGCGGGAAAAACATAAGCATTCGCACCAGCCACACAATGCCAAATACAACGCCAATACCAATCCAGATATAATTTTGCGTTCGTATAGGAATTTTTTCATACCCTACCAGCGGAAGCAGGGGAACAGACCAAAATAACGGGTGGTAAACCAGTGCACCCCAAATATCACCGCCGGCAAGCGTAATAAATGCCCGCGTTAGCCCGCAAACAGGGCAGGGGATTCCCGCAATATGGTACAACGGACAGGGGAAGCCCATGGCTGTAAAGAGGGATAGCACAAGCGCTATCCCTCCAATGACGACCAAAATTACATATAATTTAACAATGGATTTCATGGTCACATCATAGCAAACCATGCAACCGCCGTAAACCCTGCAGCCAAAGCACCGTGCATCAGCTTGCATAGCAAATAAGGCACCGCCTTAACCCCCGTACCCGCCGTAAAATGCAGGGCTTGGGCATGTACGCTTAACCCGCCAAAGCCAATAATGCCCCCTGCCGCCGCAAGGGTTAAAGCACTAACTCCGCCGTTTGCAATAAGGCGCGCGCCGCTCGTTATTTCAAAAAAACCGCTAAAAAAACCGCTTTCTATTCCCGCCGCCATTTGCAAGAGGCGAACTAAAACATTGAAAAAAATAATCAGCCCACCCACCAATAGCATAGCCTCCATTGCATTTTTTACTGCTTCGCCCAGTATGCGCCCTATGCGAAGTTCGTCGCGTTTTTTTTTCAAATTTTGCGTATATGCACGCATTAAACTGCGAAAATCTATAAATTTTACTTTTTCGCCGTTTTTTCGCAATAAAACGCCCGTAAATATCGCACCAAGCAAGTGTCCGATTAATAATGCATATCCCGCACGCGCATCGCCAAACATACCAATGCCCACTGCACCCACAATAAAAAGGGGCCCTGCGTTATTGCAAAAAGCCAGTAACCGCTGGGCTTCTTCCGTAGAAATATCCCCCGCGCGAAACAAGTCGCCCACGGTTTTTGCACCCAACGGATAGCCCGATGCAACCCCCGTAATAAACGCAACGCCTCCCGCACCGGCGATTCCAAATAATTTTACAATTACAGGCGAAATAATATCGCCAATTAGCCGTAAAAAGCCGTATAACATTAAAATGTTCATGCCAACAACAAACGGCAAAAGGGAAGGAAGCACCGTGTTAAACCACAAAAGCAGCCCTTCGCGCGCGGCGTTTAACACATCCCGCGGAAATAATAGCAGAGAAATGTTGAACAAACCTACCAAAACAGGTATAATCAGCCGCCGAAGCGAAGTCCATCGTATTACATTTTTCATCAAAATCTCCAAATATCTACATAATTAATGAAAAGGGGAGGGGATATTATGGCACACCCGCCAAATCGCAGAAAAGTACAAGTTTCCGTGTATGTTGTTGCCGCTTTTATCATTTTATTTACATTGGTGTACATGTTTAACATGGCGCGTAACCACATGGCACCCATTATTCCGACAGAAGTGGTACGCATGGGCATCATTGATACGCCCGAAACAATTTCCGCCATCATCATTCGTGACGAACGCGTATATTACGCACCCCGCGCAGGGCAGCTTGTATTTTCCGTTAGCGAAGGGGAACGCGTACGCGCGGGGGAGCGTATCGCAAGCATTCAAGATTCTACCGCCGTAGCAGGCATAAACGCCGATATGATTGCGCTGGATGCCCGCGCCATGCTGGTTAGCACCTTACGATACGACCAAGCCGACCCCAACATCACCCGCATAAACAATCATATTCGCGGGCAGGTAGATACCCGCGCCCACTCATTTACCGCCCTCAATTTTTCAGATTTATATGTGCTTCGCGATAATTTAAACCAGTCTATCCATAATAGAAACCAGCTGATTATCAGCGGAAGCCTGCACGCGGGGGGCGATTACGCCCGCCAGCAAGCGGAATTACTGGCACGCATGGGCGTACACTCCACCGATATGTATGCCCGTTCCGGCGGAATTATGACCCCAATCATTGATGGATTAGAAGAAGTTTTTACCATATCGGGCATGATGAACCTTACCCGTGAACAGCTTAACTTTACGCCCGACGCCTTCCCCCTTTTCCCCGCACAAGAACTGGAAATGAATGACGCCGCATTTAAAATTGTGGGTAATGTGTGGTACATTGCCGCGTATATACCCAATGAAAAAATCCGCGGGTTTGCCGCACAGCAAATGCGGAATGTATATGTAGAAAGCCCTGTAACAGGCGCATTCGAACCCATGCAATTGCGCATACAGCAAATAAATGCAGGCACGCGCGACAGCCGCGTAATTTTCCGCAATACCCGCTATGTAATGGATTTTATGCACCAGCGCAATGTGAATATCCGCATCTCGCAAGTGGTGGAAACGGGGCTAAAAATCCCTAACACCGCCGTGACCGAACGGCAGTACTATATTATTCCGCTGCCCTTTCTTCACGGGCTAATTGACCACCATATACTGCGCTATACGGGCGATGGGAGCGTTCCCATACCCGTAAGCGTTACCGAATGGGCGGGCGCAACCGTACACATTTCAAGTAATGCGCTTGGGTTAAATATGGGCGATATTATCCTGGACGGCTTAGGCGGGCGGCACACCCTTTCCGATATGCATACCGTGCAGGGCATCTACTGGGCAAACCACGGCTATGCCCGTTTCCGCCCTATTTATACCGATGCACCCATTACCGACCGCGGCGGCACAACGCTGTTATGCCCCATGCGCAACCGTACAACGCTGCGTGAATTTGACAGCATTGTCGTAGACGCAAATATGGTAAGCGAGGGCGATTTAATATGGTAAACGATAAAAATATAATTCGCGAAAACGTTGCCAAAATACGAGAAAATATAGCACAGGCAGCGCAAAAAAGCGGACGGAACGCCTCCGACATTACGCTAATCGGCGTGACAAAAACCCTGCATCCGACAACAATAAACGAGATTATAGAAGCAGGCGTAACCCATTTAGGCGAAAATCGTGTGCAAGAATTTTTACCAAAATACGAGGAATTATTACCCCAAAGCCCTACGTGGCACTTCATCGGGCACTTGCAGCGCAACAAAGTCAAACAAGCGGTCGACAAAATATCGTTCATACATTCGATAGATTCGCTGGAATTGGCGAAAGAAGTAGACAAGCGCGCCGAAAGCCTAAAAAAACGCATAGATATATTATTAGAGATAAATATTGCCAACGAACCCAGCAAATACGGCACTTGCCCCGAAAAAGCGAACGAATTGGCAAAACACCTGTTCGAGCTAAAATTCATCAATTTTCGCGGTTTAATGTGCGTCGCGCCTTTTGTAGAAAATGGAGAGAAAAACCGTTCGTTCTTCAGCAAAATGCAAAAAATTTCTTATAAAATAATGCTTGACTTTAAAAAAAATTCGTTGTACGATATTGCTCCACTTGAGCTTTCCATGGGCATGAGCGACGACTATTCTGTAGCAATAGAAGAGGGCGCCACAATGGTGCGAATCGGCACAGCGCTGGCAGGGAACAGGTGAATTTCTAAAAGAGGGTACAGGGAGGTACGTAACAAATGAGAGAATTATGGCTAAAGGTAAAAACCAGCTTGCGCAACCAAATGCTTAGCCCGGGCTTCGACGATTACGACAGCGAAAACCATGAGGAACATTATTATGAAGAAGAAACGGTTAGCCGAGCGGATTCATGGCAGGACCATGCTATCGCCGCTACTGCGCCCAAAGCAACCAAATCAAAAATGTCTGATAAATATGTAGAATTATATGGTCGCGATAAAAAAGCCGCCCCTTCATTAGAAGCAGGCTTTAACGTAACCATGCTAAGCCCCAAAACGGTGGACCAATCCAACATCGTAACCGACCATTTAAAAGAAGGTGCGATTATTGCCCTTAACCTAACCGACATTGACCCTATTCAAGGTCAACGCGTGGTAGATGTAGTTTCGGGTGCGGTATACGCGTTAGGCGGTTCATTCCAACGCGTGGCAAAGACCGTATTCATTGTAGCGCCCGAAGGCGTGCGCATTACCAGCGAAATTAAAGAAGAACTTTCCAACGAGCTACCTTGGGCTGTAGGCAGGTAGGGTAGGGGATGCATTTTATAACGGCGGTAGATTGGTTTTTTACCGCTTTGTACATCGTTTTACTTGTGAGAATCCTTTTGTCATGGTTTCCCAATGTGCGGGGGCGGTGGGTGTATTACATCTTCCACTTCACCGAACCTGTGCTTGCACCCATTCGCAAAATCATACAGCGCTCGCCTTTGGGCGGCTCTGGCATGGTCATTGATTTCTCGCCCATATTTGCATTCTTATTAATTTTCTTGCTACGTGATGTAATCATTTCTTTGCTGGGTCGCTTGCTCTGAGCAAGGGCTGTTAAACGCACAGTATTTGTTTGCTTCCCTTATGCTAAAAACTTAGTTGTCTGCGTTCCAAGCGGTTTAGGTGACACCTAAACCGTTACTGAGCGGGCGGCTGGGTTTTTTATTTTTATTTATTTTATTTGAAAAACTTATATTGTGTTTGCAAATCAGTTAGACATGTAGTACAATTGTAATAATGGCGTTGAACGACACAAACAACGTCAATTAACCCAAATGAAAGGTGGTCTAGCATGTCTAACATGGTAGAAATTCGCTGGCATGGGCGTGGCGGACAAGGCGCAAAAACCGCTTCCTTGCTTCTGGCAGACGCGGCCTTCGCCCAAGGGAAATACGTTCAAGGTTTCCCCGAGTACGGCCCAGAGAGGATGGGCGCACCCATCGCGGCATACAACCGCATCAGCGATGAACGCAGCTCGCTTCACTCCAACATCTATGAACCCGACTTTGTTGTGGTAGTAGATGCAACGCTTCTTTCGGCAGTAGCGGTAACAGGCGGTTTAAAAGAAACCGGCGGTATCGTAATTAATTCCGAAAAAGCACCCGCCGAGTTAGTTGACCAACTGGAAGGCTACAAAGGCAAAGTTTATACTATCGATGCATCTTCCATCGCAGGCGAGGAGCTGGGCAATCGCAGCCTTTCTAACACAGCCATGCTTGCCGCTATCGTAAAAGTGACGGGCGTTATCCCCGAAGCCGCTTTTATGAAGGAAATGGAAGCATCTATTAAAGACACGTTCTCCTCTAAACCTCACGTTATCGCACCCAACATGAAAGCGATTGAGCGCGGTCTGAAGGAGGTTAAAGGCTTATGATTTATGTAAAAGATGCTAAGTTAGACCTCACTTGGAAAGAAGTAGAAGTCGGCGGGAACATATTGGAAGGCGGCACATCGCTTGCGGTAAACACAGGCGACTGGCGCGTAATGATTCCCAAATTCTTCGAGGATAAGTGCAAGCATTGTATGCTGTGCTTCCCCGTTTGCCCCGACTCGGCAATTCCCGTAAAAGACGAAAAACGCCTGGACTTTGACTTCAAGCACTGCAAGGGCTGCGGCGTATGCTTTAAAGTTTGCCCCTTTGAAGGTGCAATTACCTGGGAAAAGGAGGACAAATAAATGCGTAAATTACTTTCCGGTAACGAAGCCACAGCAACCGCGATGAAGCAAATCAACCCCGATGTAGTGGCAGCGTACCCGATTACCCCCTCTACCGAGGTTGTGCATTACTTTGCACAATACGTAGCCGATGGCGATGTAGACACGCAATTTGTTGCGGTTGAATCTGAGCATAGTGCCATGTCTGCTTGTATCGGTGCTTCCGCCGCCGGTGGTCGTACAGGTACGGTAACTTCTGCTTGCGGTCTTGCGTTAATGTGGGAGCTATTATATGTAGCTTCCGGTCAGCGCCTGCCCATGACATTGGCGGTAATTAACCGTGCACTGTCCGGTCCTATCAATATCAATAACGACCATAGCGACTCTATGGGCGCACGCGACAGCGGTTGGATTCAACTCTACAGCGAAAACAACCAAGAAGCGTACGACAACTATATTATGTCTTGGAAAATTTCCGAGCATAAAGACGTGCTTCTGCCCACCATGGTGTGCCAGGACGGTTTCATCACCTCCCACGCAGTAGAAAATATTGAACTGCTGGAAGACGCGAAGGTTAAGTCTTTCGTAGGTGAATTTACGCCCAACCGCCATTTATTGGACGGCAAAGCCCTTTCCGTAGGTCCTTATGACACACCACAATTTTACTTCGAGCATCAATACCAGCGCGCACAAGCCATGATTAAAGCCAAGGACGTGGTAGCGCAAGTTTCTGCGGAATTTGGTAAACTCACGGGGCGTAACTATAGCTTCTTCGAAGAATATCAAATGAAGGATGCTGAAAAAGTTATTGTCGTGCTTAACTCCAGCGCAGGTACGGCACGCGTAGCCTGCGACCAACTACGCGCCAAAGGCGAAAAAGTGGGCGTATTAAAAATCCGCTTGTTCCGTCCTTTCCCCATGGAAGAAATTGCGCAAGCACTTTCTCACGTTAAAGCAGTTGCGGTTATGGATAAGTGCGACAGCTTCAACGGTATGGGTGGTCCTGTATTTGTTGATGTTCGCACCGCTTGTTACGAGTTGGCTAACCGTCCCATGATTATCAACTACATCTATGGCTTGGGCGGTCGCGACGTAACGGTGGAAAATTTCTTGCATGTGTATGAAAACCTCGATAAGGTAGTTAAATCTGGAAAAACCGACAACGTGTATCGCCATGTCGGTGTGCGGGGGGTAAACTAAATGTCCTATAATTTGAAAAAAGAGTCCTGCAAATCGGAACGTTTCGTTGGCGGTCATCGTTTGTGTGCAGGCTGCGGCGCTTCCGTTGCGGTACGCGGCGTACTTCGTGCGGTAAATGACGAAGACAAAACCGTATGCGGCGTTGCGACCAGCTGTTTGGAAGTATCCAGCGTACTGTTCCCCTTTACCGCTTGGCAGGAAGGCTTCATTCACTGCGCGTTTGAAAACGTAGCAGCCACCATTGCGGGTGTGGAAGCCAACTATAAAGCCATGAAGAAAAAAGGCAAAGTTAAAGACAACTACAAATTTGTAGCCTTTGGCGGCGACGGCGGTACGTATGACATTGGTCTGCAAAGCCTTTCCGGCGCAATGGAACGCGGTCACGACATGGTTTACGTGTGCTACGACAACGAAGCATACATGAACACGGGTATGCAGCGTTCTTCCTCCACGCCTAAATTTGCGGAAGTAACAACCGCACCCGTAGGTAGCGAGCAAGGCGTAGGTCAAATGGGCGTTGGTAAAGGTCAGCACAAAAAAGACCTTACCGCCATCATCGTTGGTCATGGTGTGCCTTATGTGGCACAAACCACCTTTACGGGCAACTTTAAAGACCTGCACGAAAAAGCGCACAAAGCCCACTATACACCCGGTGCTGCGTTCCTTAACGTGCTTGCTCCATGCCCCCGCGGCTGGCGCTACCCGCCCGAAGAGCTAATGAACATCTGTAAATTAGCCGTAGAAACCTGCATCTGGCCGCTATACGAAGTAGTAAACGGCGAATGGGCACTCACCTACGAACCCAAGAAAAAACTCCCCATCGAAGACTACCTAAAGCTGCAAGGTCGCTTCCGCCACATGTTTGCCAAAGGCAACGAATGGATGATTGAAGACCTGCAAAAGCATGTAGACAAGAAGTGGGAGCAGTTATTAAAGCGTTGTAAATAAAATTTATGCGGCAAGGGGAAGTCCTTATATTTAAGGCTTCCCCTTTGCAATTATAGTTAAGGTATGAGTAATTAAATTTTCAACACTCCTTTGAGTTCAAGTTAAATAATTATGAAGGGAATGACATGCAATGAAAAAAAAATTATATTTATTTTATTTGCTTTTTATAACAATGCTTATTGTCAACACAACACTTTACGTAAATGCAAACAATAATTTCGATGAATTTAACGATATAACATTTTCAATGTTGGCGCATGAAATTAACGAGAAGTTTGTTTCTGAGTTTGGGCACGAGTTTGTTCAAAATCACAATAGAGCCGTGGAAAACGCTATGCTATTGCGACATTCTTTTATACAAAATCGGCAAGGTCAGGTGATGTATCCTGATTACTTTGGGGGTATGTACATTGATGAATCAGGTAATTTAGTTATATTGATTCTTAATATGTATGAACGGTCCATGAATGTCGAAACTTTTAATTATTCGTTATCAGAAATTATTATTATGCCAGCGTCATTCTCATATAATGAACTAAATGCGCTTTGGCGTTTTCTTGGTACACAAACAATTGAAAACGCTAGTTCTTGGCATGTTGATACCATTTCAAATAGAGTAATTGTCAGGTTAGATTATTACAACGAGGAAAACATCGATATCTTCATTAATAATATCATTGATTCTCCAATGATTGTTTTTGAACAATTTATTAATAAAGAATATTATTATGAGTGTTTTCACTATGACCGATTAATACAATCAAAAGAAATATATGATAATAGCGCTCATTTGATTGAGCCGCTTAATACATTTATTACCTTTCAATCTGGTGGTCAAATAATGGTGCGAGGGCGTTTATATTCAATCGGATATGCCGCAACAGATGCAAATGGAAGAAGTGGTTTTGTAACTGTTGCACATGGTCCTCAACATTCAGAACGATTACAACCCGGTGATAATGTATACATTAGACACGCAAATGCTTGGCAACGGATAGGCATAGTGCGCCAATCAAGACTTCAACGTACAGTTGATAATTCAATTGTATCTCCATTTAGATTCAACGCTGCATTTGTTGAAATTGTTCCTCCACATGGATTTACAGTCAATTTTGTACCAAATCAACTTTTATCAGGTGTTCGTGACCCGATAGTGGGAGAAATTGTAACGATTAGAGGAACGAATGAAAGTGGAACTTTGCTCACGCGCCAGCAAAGAGTAACTGCATTAAATGTCACACGCACCGACTTGGTGCCATTTGTAAGTATCGATGCAACAAGCACAACACCCGTTGTTACTGGACAAAATTTAGTATCAGGCATGAGCGGTGGCATAGTATGGTTTAATAGTGACTTAAGAAATGCAGGAATTATTGTATCATCATGTGGGTTATTTTGCAGGGCACAATTAATAAATAATGGAGTTGTTGGATTTAACCTAACAACTCCTTAACTACAGTGTTGCAATTATAAACACAGCTTTTCATGTTTTATTAACTCATGCATTTATTTTTCATGAAGCTAGCGTAGAATAAGTACGTACATTTAAGCAGGATGGTAGTTACTTACACTAACTTAAGTAACCCTTCCTGCTTAAATTGAAAAGAGGCATAAGTGCGTAAATTTATTTTTATTTTATTAATACCTATCTTATTTATTCTATCCGTGTTTATTTATATAAAAATAAACAAACCCTTTTGGCATAATTGGGAATATAGCCCACCTTTGCAAGTAATAAATGAATTATCATCAGTCTCTGCAACACACATTCAAACAAATGTAGATGAACGCAATCGAAGAGGGATAAATATAAATAACGTGACAATAAATATTGAAAACAAGACGGAATTTTATATTTCACGTTCATTATGGGGATTTTTTACTTTTCCTAATGAAAGACTGGCAAATGCTTTGGAATTTTTTGACGGTGAAAACTGGCGATTGGTTCCTGTTATAAGCGAACCTTCTGCGTCTTTACTCGTATACGCACCGCTATCTCCTTATGAGGAATGGGTTGTCTCATTTTATATACACTTCCACTTCGGTTATTTAAACCCTGGATTGTACAGGATTAGGGGCGGCGTTCAAAAACATGGAGAAGCCCATCTCGGTACACATGACTTAGTTGCCGAATTTTATATTCATTAATGTGTAATCAAACCTTGTAAACCGTGTCATACTATGATATGGTTTTTCTTGTAGTACGATGACATATAAGGCGTGAGATTTCTTGAGCAAACCCCCTATTTTTCCCAAATCTTCTATATTTATTCGTATGTTTTTGCCCATCATTGGCATTATGGTGCTTTTGGTGGGTTTTATTAACTTGTTTTTGCATATAAACGGCACAGTACGCGAATTAAATGACCGTTCGGTTGACATTTTGGCAAAAAATGTGCAAATTCGCGGCGACAATTTGGAACGGTTAATGGTGCATTATTGGTCTAATGTTGACCGCCTTGAATACGAAGTTTTGGCAGCCACGCGCGCATTTTTGGCGCAAGAGAGCATAACGATAGATGAATTGCTTGGCAACGACACGCACGAAATTGCACTGCTTGGCGAATTATCGAGCAGCTTGTTAGACGCACTGCGAGTAGGTGCTTCTACAGGCGTCTTTATTTATTTTTTGAATGGCGACGGCTTCTCGGAAGAAGTGCATACCCTAAACGGGCTGTATTACCGCAACCTTAGCCCGCTTACGCATATCCATGCGAATATTATTTTTCTGCGCGGGCATGTAGATATCGCACGGCGTGACAATATTCCTACGGACAGCCTGTGGGAGGAATATTTTACCTTCGACCCGCAGCACACGGATATTTGGCGCGGGTTTGCATACCCGCAGCTTGCGGCGGAAGCGATACCCCAGGGTGCATCCGGCGATTTGTCATATTGGAATGCACCGCACTTTTTTAACCCGCCTCCAAGGGTAGATGCGAATTTACAAATTACGTATAACCGACCCATTATTTTTGAGGGGCGCCCCATCGCAATGATTGGTACAGATATGCAAATGACGCATATTGACAGGCATATTCCCCAGCGCGATTTGGATACATTTGCGGAAAGCGGTTATATGCTAATCCGTTACGATACGCGCCAAATACGGGCAGACGGCTCCATATCGGGGGATGTACTACGTATAACAGGGGGAGTAATGCATCGGCTTTTGGGCGGGTATACGCAAGTAACGATGCGTTGCCATCCCGAAGGCGGTCAATTTATACTGGAAACGACCTTAGGAATGCGCGGGTACGCCTTCCCTCTGCATTTGTATAACCATGGCACGCCCTTTGCGCATGAATCGTGGATGCTCGCCGCAATAAGCACCGAGCATTCGTTATTTGAAATGACACGCATTATAACCAATACGATTATCGTTAGCTCGGTTGTGGCGGTACTGCTGGGCGGTTTTATATTGTTTTTGCTGATAAAAACAGTACTAACCACCCCCATCGGCGCAGTAATTAAGCAGTTAAAAATAAGCAACGGTGACGAAACCGTAGGGTTTAAAACCAATGTGCGCGAGTTGGACGAACTCACCGACACCTTTAATTCCATGATTGAGCAGCGGCTAATCGCGGAACGTTATATCCATGAAGAACGCCAGCGTTATTTGCTTGCGCTGGAAAGCTCTTCCGATACGTTTATTGAATACGATATTGAATACGATGTTCTCACATTTTACTTTTTTTCGGAAGCATCTTCCCACACGCCCGAAAGTGTTATGGTGGAAAATTTTCAAAAACAAGCCCATATTTTTCTGCACGCAGACGATGTAAGCACGCTTGCTTCAAACAGCAGCTACGAGCTGCGGATTAAAACCGAATATGTAGACCATATAAAAAATGTGGACTCGGATAACGGGTATTACTGGTTCTTTGTCAAAAGCATGATGATGCATGACGAAAACGGCAAGCCCTTAAAAATATTTGGCACAGCGCGCGAAATAACGGAAGAGAAAAAACAAGAAGCCGCAAAAATTGCCCGCAGCCAACGCGATGAAAACACAGGCTTTTTAAATAAACGCTACGGTTTAGAGCAAGTACAGCGCAAAAGACCGCCATACCTCGCATTATCGCTGGTGACAATGCACAATTTTTCAAATATGGAATTGGCGTATGGGCTTATATTCGGCGGTATATTTATTGCACAGCTGGCGCAAGCACTGAGGGAAATAGTAGGCAACGACGGCGTTATTGTACGCACAGGCAATGACGAATTTTTAATTTGCTATGATTTGCCCCCCTCCGAAGCGCGCCGGCGGGACGAAAAAATTATCAAAGGGTTTAACCGCTTATACGCCGGAGAATTGCCCGAACACAAGCCAATACTTGAAATTAAAACCCCGGGGGTCATAAACTCCATTCAGTTTACCGCTAACGAAACGCCCATTAAAGTAAACCCAAATAACAAGGAAAATATTTCCCTGCTTGCGTTGGAAATGTATGAACGCACTAGCTTTGTCGGTGCGTCAACGCGCAAATTAATAGGCTTAATTGGGCGGTTGTTTGCGTTAGATAGGGTAGTAGTTTGTTTATACGACACCAACTTTAGCACCAGCCAAGTTATACACGAATGGCATAAAGAAGGCGTAAGTGCGCCCCATAGGGAAGTACGGCGCGTTTCGCATAAGGGTTTTCGTAAGTTGGCAAGCATGTTAGAAAATGACGCCTGCATTTACACGACACAAGACACCCCCGATGCAGCGCTTACGCATATCCTGTGCATTCCCGCTAACGAATCCGTAAGCATATTCTGTTGCACCCATAAGGAACAGGAAGTGTTTACGGGCAGCGTACTTTTCATGTCCTGCGACCAAGCACGCGTATGGGACGAACACGACAAAACATTGCTGGACGGGATAGCGAACGTTATTTCATCGTTTATTAATGCGGAGAAGGCGCGTTCCGCTTCGCAAGCAAAGAGTAAATTTCTGTCCAAGGTATCCCATGAAATACGGACGCCCATGAATGCCATTTTAGGCATGACCAACATCGCAATAGATGCCGTAGACGAATCTAACCACCCACGCGTAAAAGACTGCTTGGAAAAAATTAATGTTTCCGCCAATTATTTGTTATCGCTGATTAACGATGTGCTGGAAGTTTCGCGCATTGAGAGCGGAAAAACCATGCAAGTAGAGGAAAAACCCTTCTCCTTAGCCCATTTTGTACAAACAATCGAAGCCGTAATCCGCTTCTCTATCGAAAACAACGGTATAACATTTGCTATCGAAAATAATATTCAAAACGATTTTGTAATTGGTGATGCGTATCGGTTAAAGCAAGTCATTATTAATTTGCTTGGCAATGCAAATAAATTTACCGAAGAAGGCGGTACAATAACGCTTTCCATTGACGAGCAGGAAGCGGGGCAATTCCGCTTTGCGGTTAAGGATACGGGGGTTGGCATTTCCCGCGATAAACACGAAGCCATTTTTAATCCCTTCGAACAGGTAGATACACCCAACGGCAGCGGACAGCAGGGTACGGGGCTTGGGTTAAGCATTAGCCGTAATATTATTTCGGCAATGGACAGCACCATAGAGTTGGAAAGTGAGCCCAACCAAGGGGCGGAGTTTAGCTTTACCCTAAGCTTACCCCTTGCCAACCCCGGCGATATAACCCAAGGCGATGACGAAAAAAATAAGCACGATACGACCGTGCTTGCGGGTAAGCGCATACTGGCGGTAGATGATGTAACCCTTAACCTGGAGATTGTCACCTTTATATTGGAAGGCGTGAACATTATTGTAGAAACCGCCGAAAACGGACACGAAGCGTTGGAAATGTTTATCAAAAACCCGCCAAACTACTACGATGCCATTTTAATGGATATACAAATGCCTGTGATGGACGGTATCACCGCCGTACGCGAATTACGGGGCATGTCCTACCGCCGCGATGCACAGGAAATTCCCATAATCGCGCTTACGGCTAATGCATTTGACGAGGACTTTAAAAAATCAGCGGAATCGGGTATGAACTGCCACATAAGCAAACCCGTGGACGGTAACGAGCTTTTACAAACATTATATACATTCATAACCTTGGAGGGTAAACATGAAAGCTAAGTTAATCATCATTTCCATTGCAATGCTGGTATTTATAACAGGTTGCAACCAAAACGGCGAAGCAGGCATACGCCTAAACCCCGACAACCCCGTTATTGTAACGGTGTGGCACTTCTACGCGGGGGCGGTGCTTACCGCGTTTGATGCAATGGTACACGAATTTAACGAAACGGTAGGGATGGAACGCGGCATCATTATCGAAGCGATTAGCTTTGGCGGTGTAAGTGACCTTGCTTCGGCGGTTATTTCTTCTGCACACCGCGAAGTGGGCAGTATGCCGTTGCCTAATGTTTTTGCCGCTTTCCCGGACACGGCATACGTATTACAAGAACTGGGGCTGCTTTCTAATTTGGACGAATATTTTACCCCCGAGCAACAGGCGGAATATTATACGCCCTTTATCGACCGCGGGCGCATGGGTGATGATGGGGAGTTGCGCATCTTCCCCGTGGCGCAAGCGACGGAAGTATTAATGATAAACGAAACCGATTGGCGCCCCTTTGCCAACGCTCACGGCTTTACCGATGCCGACCTTGCCACAATGGAAAGCATAACCCGCGTAGCGCAGGTATATTACAACGAAACGGGCAGGGCGTTTTTTGGACGCGACCAGTTTGCCAATTTTATTATCATTGGCTCGAAGCAATTTGGTACGGAAATTTTTGAAGTAAACGCGGGAGAAGTAACGATTAACTTTAACCCCACGGCAATGCGCCGTTTTTGGGATTATTACTTTACGCCCTTTGTAAGCGGATATTTTGCCGCTTACGGGCGATTCCGCAGTGATGATGTAAGGGTAGGGGACCTGCTTGCGTATGTAGGGTCTAATACTTCGGCGGTATTTTTCCCTCAGGAAGTACGGCGCGATGGTGAAACGCGGGCAATACAAGGGCGCGTGCTTCCCCCGCCGTTATTTGACGGCGGCGACGCAATGCTTATCCAGCAGGGCGCGGGCATGGTGGTAACGCTGGACACGCCGGAAGTTCAGTACGCCAGCTTAATTTTCCTGCGTTGGTTTACCGAGCCGTTTAATAATTTACGATTTTCTGCGCTAACGGCGTATTTGCCCGTGCGGTACGCGGCGATGGATGCATCCCTTGTATACAACGCGGCGTTAGATGCGGGTTTAAACTTTACCCTCATGGCATACGAAACGCTTCACGTTGCGCTTACCACCGTGCGGGAACGCACGTTATATGCGACAAGCTCCTTCGTGGGCAGCAGCGACGCACGCGATGTAATTAACACCTATTTGCGCAACTACGCCATTGCAGGGCGCGCAGAAGTGCTTGCGTTAATTGAAAGCGGCATTCCCCGCGCCGATGCCATCGCACAGGTGACTTCGGACGAAAACTTTCACGCATGGGTGGAAGGAATGCGCGCCTCGCTTTACAGGGTGGTGGGCAAATGAGCGGTTATACAATACGCAACATGCGCAGTGACGAAATTAACACCATCGCAGCTATGATAGCAGACGGGTACAAAAACGACATCTTTTTCCACTGGGTGGTGGACAACCCCGCAGACCATCAGCAAGTGGTTTGCGACTATTACAAAGTATATTTAAATGCGGCGGGCTGTGTTGCCCATGTGGCAGAAGCCCCCGACGGCACGCGCATGGGCGCAACCGTGTGGTTACCCGACGACGTAGACCCAAGCATTTACGATGAAATTGACCGCGTAACAGGCAAATACGCCCCGCAGTTCCGTGCCGTTGCAGATGCATCCCACGAAAGTGAGCCCGATGAACGCCCCTTTTACCAGCTTGTTGGCTTTGTAGTTGACCCCGCCCTGCGCGGGAAGGGTATAGGCGCGGCGCTCCTCAAGCACCAACTGGATATTTTAGACAAAAAAGGCGTACCCACCTATTTAGAAGCGAGTACGCCCTTCCATGGCGGCGGCGTGTATGGGAAGTTTGGCTACGAAAGGGTAGGGGAGCTGCTCACATTTTCCGACACGGCGGTGCTTTGGCCGCTGTGGCGCGGGGTAAAGAAATGATAAGGCTTGCAAGGTTAAAAATGGCGAGCCATTAATCGACCCTCATTTATGTTGATAACTACGTCTGCTTGATTAGCAATGCGGTCATCATGCGTAACTAAAATTACGCATTTTTTATGCTCTTCTTTTAATGCCAGCAAGGCATTCATCACATGACTTGTATTTATGCTGTCTAAATTTCCTGTAGGTTCGTCGGCTAAAATCACATCTGCGTTGGTTGCCAATGCTCGCGCGATAGCAACACGCTGCTGTTCCCCGCCGGATAAACTTGAAACAACACGTTTATGTTTTTCAACGGGAAGATTTATTGACATTAGCAGATTAGATGCATGGTAAGCTTTGTCACCCGTAAACTTACCTATATTCAATGCCATTACTATATTGTCCAGTGCAGTATATTTATTTAATAAATTAAAACGCTGGAAAATAATACTTATATATTTTGAACGATACACATTAGCATTTATTTGTGTAATATCACGCTCATTAAAATATATTTTCCCCTTTGTTGGGTTGTCTAATTTGGCAAGGATTGACAATAATGTGGTTTTACCCGACCCGGAATGCCCCATAACGGCATACAAGCACCCTTTATTAAACGTATAATTTATCCCATGTAAAACATTGGGGCTTTTATGGTTATATTTATAATATACATCTTCTATACGAAGCATTACATCACCTCATTAATCTCGTAAATTTAATAATTTTAACGGCTGGGTAAAAAGAATTAAACCGGATGATATAACAATTGACAGAATGGTGGTAATAGTAATTAACCCAAAATTAATAAGTAAGCTACTTACTATTGGACTTAAAATGGGAATTTGCAACGGGATAAAAAATTGCCCCAACAACTGCGGGTATATAATAATAAATGTACCGATTCCTACAATCGCTGCAACAAAAAACACTATCCATATAAAAAACAAATTTTCCATTATATAACCTATGATTAATCGAAATTTGCTCATACCCATAGCACGTAAAACAGCAATGTCGTATTTACGGCTATTCACCATAATTATTGCGGTTATAATTGTAAGCGCAACAATAAAGGTTGCGGAAATTAACGCAAGCATGTTGCTAAATTGCTGCATTGCAGTCATAGTGTTAAGATGGGTTATATGCTCGTTGCGATGCCGCATAAACAAGCTATGCGTACCATTGGTGCGCCGTTGCACGACATTTCGCATAAACTCAAAATCATCTGCACTGCGCAAATAAATAATTGCGTCATAACCGGCGGGAATATAAAATCCTGATGCGCCATCCAGTCCCAAGCCCTGCTCCTTTTGCGGAAATATATTAAAAACCTCTGCACCCGAAAAGGTAGTAAATAAAGCAGGTGAAGGCCTTGCATTTTCCCATTCCGTTTCGTCTAATAAGCCAACTATTGTAAATGTTTTATAAAATTCTCCTTGTGCAAATGTAATACTGTCCCCAATTTCATATGTATACATTTGAACAAAATCACCACATATAATCGTTACATTACGAAATGCCACTGCTTCATTATCATTTTCAAACATTCGACCTTCTACAACATTAAAATGGAAGCCTGTTATAGGTAATAACACATCATTAAAACCAACAATTGCAATTTGTCTTAAAAGATTTTGCAGGGCTGTCTTTTCTATGCCATTTTGCGTTGTCCATGTTAATTCATTTTCATTAAAAACCTTATGCCATAAGGATTCGCCGTTTGCATCAAAGCCAAATGCAGAGGGGTTAAACATAAAACTGGTAAACTGAATATCATCCACGAAGGGTGATTGTGAGAAGTATACGTAATCGTCATAGGTGATTGTTGCGGGTAACATTTGAAAACCAGGCATTCCAATTGATGCCGTGCTATAAAAATGTCGCTGTATGGAAGCAAATGTACTGTTGGCAAAAAAACCAATACACAAAAGTACAACTGCTGCGCTGATTAGCAAAAAATAAAACGTACCAAATAAAGTATATATTGATTTATACCTACCTAAATTTTTAAGCGCATTTGTAATTAAGTACATACTTACTCTCCATAAAAAATTATGGCTTTCTTTTTCATAGCAGAAAGCCATAATTTAGTAAATTTATTATACTTCAAAACCGCAATTAGAACAAAATGCATGACCAGGCGCATTAAGCAATGGAACCCAAGTGTGACTTCTTGACGACTGTGTTGATGTTTCGGAATACATCCTAAAACACACAAGGCATTGTCGCGTAGTTGTGGCTATTGTGTAGCTGCAAAATGATGCGTTCGGTCCGCCGCTAGTCATTATTGTCGTTCCCGGTAGCGCAACGCTGTTACACCAATTATTGTTTATCCTACAAATTATGAAAGGTTGTATGCCTACGTACGTTGCATCTTTATCGGTGTCGTAAATGTGATGGCAACAATGCTCATAAAAAACAATTTCATCGTGAATCACTTTTTCATGATACGCTTCCTCACTGTAACCTGTTGCGTACAATGGGGAAAACACACTTAGCGCCAATACAATAACAAGCGCAATTGAAACTAACATTTTTTTACGCATAACAAAACCTACCTTTAAGTTATTTACTGCTTGCGCGCGATTTAACAGTATGTATGCATTTAAACATATGTATCTAAGCATGTCAATACATGTTGAAATATTTTAAAATGTTTTTTTTGCACTAAGCACCAATTATATATGTGCTTATATGTGCTACATAGAAATGCACATTTTATTTAACAACAAGATTATCATACATCAATTTTATTGCTTCGAATGCGGCGGAAAAGCCGCAACCCTTATCAGCTAGTGTGCGAAGTGTGCCCTGTGCGTATAATTTTTCCCCAACAGCAAACGCTTTCGGCTGGTGTTCCTTTAGCCGCGCGGCAACGGGGTTAAGGGGTGCGCCGTTGTCAATTTCCAATTCCATATGTGCGGCTAAAATGGCGGTTATTGCTTCCGCTGTGCCGCCTTCGAAAATAATGTCTGTATTTTTGGACGCTACATAGGGCAAGTGCTTGCACATATCAGTCGCGCCCGCCCATGGGTCTGCCATGGCGATACGCACCTTGCGTACATCACTCATCACAATCGTACCCATGCACATGGGGCAGGGCTCGGTGGTGGTGTACATCGTGTATTGGCGGATATCCGGATGCGCTTCGTATTCAAGGTTTATGAGCGCCAGCATTTCTGCGTGCGCCATTTTTCGGTTGGTGAAGGTTTTTTCAAAAATTTGGTTACGCCCTGTGGAAACGATATTGCCCGCCGTATCGGCAATTACCGCGGCGATAGGTAGGGATTTTTGCTTAAAACTTTCCCACGCCAGGTCAAAGGTAAGCTGCCACGGGGTAGGGAGTTGGGAGAGGTTCATCTTTATCATCCTTTAAAATGAGGTATGCAAAGTATACCACATGGTTGAATCGCTATCACCCACGCGGTTATTGCAGTGTTTCTGTCCGGTACATAGAATAAGGGCACAAAACCGAAGGGAGCGTTGTATATGAAACTAAACATTGGTGCAAACATTCACCGGTTGCGCGGCGAAAAGCAAATTACGCAGGAGCAACTAGCCGAGCATTTATTAATTTCGTGCCAAGCGGTAAGCAAGTGGGAAACGGACATAACTACGCCGGATATCACACTTTTGCCCGCCATTGCCGATTTTTTTGACGTGCAAATTGACGAATTATTTAAAACCGATATGTCGGGGTACCGCAACAAAGCCGAGCGACTGGCGGCAAAATACGACATGCACGGCAAAAAGGAAGACTACGAAAAAGCGACCGCCGAATACGAACGCTTGCTGGCAAACGAAAATGCCGAAGCGGAAGATTACAGCGGCTACGCACGACTTCAAATTTTCCGCACGGAAGCATTGACAAAAGCCGCTGAATCATTGCTAAACCAAGCCATTGAAATGGGTGACGAAAGCGCGGAACATCAATTAATCACACTACTTTCTAAACAAAACCGCGCAAATGAAAGCATAGAAAAATACAAACGTCAATGCAAAGTCAACCCCCAAAACCCAAAAAACTGGCACAAACTCATACACGCATACTACCCGATAGGGCGCGATTATAACGCACCTAAAAATCCTGCCAAAGCACTGGAAACCGCCAAAACAGGCATCGCCAACTTTCCACAAGACGCATTTATGCTATGTTTGTGCGGGTTCGTTTGCCACGGCGAAGAAAAGTACGAAGAAGCCCTAACCTGCTGGGAAAAGTCCATGCACCTAGACCCCGAAATTATCGACAATTATTATGCCATAGCCCGCCTGCACGAAGTCCAAAGCCGCCCCGCAAATGCCATCACCGTCTATGAAAAGCTCATCGCTTTCTACCAATCCAAAGGCCTGCACGAGCACACCCACCGCCCCGGCCGTGAGATAGCGAGGATTTCTCAATAACTCAAAAACCGCGCTGCCGTGTGCCGCGCGGTTTTTCATTTATTATTCTAATCATCTACCGCCCTACAGCTATTTCTGCAAAACGGTTATCTACCAGCCGTTCAAAGGGGGCGCGCTGGGTTAACTCCCCGGCAGATTCCATAACCCGCTGCATACGGTCAAAGGATTCGCGCGTCATAATGGGCGTGGCAGAGAATGCATCAATTTCCTTGTAACGCGCAATGGCATTTTCCATAATTACGGGGTCGGCTTCGGGGAAGAATGGCGCAATTACGCGCGCAATATCCGCGGCGGAATTTTCCAACGTCCAGCGTTGCCCGCGGTATAATGCATTAGTAAAGCCTTGAATCACTTCCGGATTGGCTTCGATAAAACTTGCCAGTGCATAGTAAGCAGTGTAAGGAATTTCCCCGCTTGCTTCGCCTACAGATGCAACAACAAAGCCGCGCCCTTCTGCTTCGATAGTAGAGGCTACGGGTTCGAATGCGGTTACAAAATCCCCCGTGCCGTTTACAAAGGCACTCACCATAGCGGCGAAAGCGATAGACGTATCAAAGGTTACATCTACATCGGGTAATATACCGTGCATACGGGTTACATATTCCAGTGCCATAAAGGGCATACCCCCACGGCGGCCGGGCAGTACGTGAGCGCCGCGGATATCGTCCCACGTGAAGTTGGGCATAGGTTCGCGGGCGATAAGGAACGAGCCGTCCCGCTTGGTTACTTGGGCAAAAACCACGGCATGGTCGGTGCGCCCTTCATTAAAGACGTAAATGGTCGCCTCCGGACCGGAGAAGCCAATGTCTGCCGCGCCGGTAAGCAAAGCGGTCATTACGCGGTCTGCTCCGTCGCTGGTAAAAAGGTCGATGCTTAGCCCTTCGTCTTCAAAGAAACCCATCGCAATTGCCACATACTGCGGTGCGTAGAAAACGCTTCGCGTTACCTCGCTTACGCGTACCGTAATCAGGTCGCTGTCTTCCCCTTGCCTGCAAGCCGATAATACGGCTACCATGGCAATTAGCACCACAGCTATGAGTAATACTTTTTTCATATATTTCTCCTCTCATTAATTACTTTACTTCGGCTGTAATGATGCGCATTACAACCCATTCCAGAAAAACCACCATCAGGTACAAAAGTGCCGCAAGCACCGCAAGGATAATTACACTGGTCATAACCAAATCCATTTGGAAAACCTGCCCCCCATACACGATAAGGTAGCCAAGCCCCGCACGGGATACGAGAAATTCCCCCGCGATTACGCCCACCAGCGTTAAGCCGATATTTATTTTTAACCCATTAAACAAGGTGTGTAAGTTGGAAGGGAATACAATTTTATTAAACGCCTGCAAACGGCTTGCGCCAAAGGTACGCGCCATTTTCATTAACTCCGCATCGGTATTGCGAAAGCCATTTAGCATTTCCATCACCGTTACAACCAGTGAAATGGCTAACGCCATTACAATCACCGCTTGCATTCCCGCGCCCACCCATATAATAATCACAGGACCCAGCGCAATTTTAGGCAACGCGTTTAACACCACAAGAAACGGCTCAGCAACCTTGCCAAGAAATTCCGAATACCACAAAATAAATGCGATAATAATGCCCAGCGCAACCCCCGCGGTAAAGCCAATCGCCGTTTCCAGCATGGTTACGCCAATGTGGTGGAGCAAATTGTTGTTTTGAAAATTGGCAATCGTGCGCCATATCCGCGACGGCTGGCTCATTAAAAAGCTATCGATAACGCCAATGCGCGCCAAAGCTTCCCACAATCCAATAGTGAAAAACAGCACCGAAAACTGACATGTGCGGATTAATTGCAAACGGCGGCGCTTCTTACGTAAATACACAACACGGTTAGGGGAAATCGCTTCATTGCACACAAATATCCAACCCCTTCCATACAGAAGTAAAGTACCCGCGAAAGGCAGGGTCTTCGCGGCGTGCCAGGGGCGAAATATGGGGCGCATCAAATACAAGCGGCGTATCGGTTTGCACCCGCCCGGGGCGCTTCGAAAGCACAATTAAACGGTCTGCCATGCTTATGCCCTCGGCAATGTCGTGGGTTACGATAATGGCGGTCTTTTTCTCGCGCCGCAAAATACTGCATACATCGTCTGCAACAACCAAGCGCGTCTGATAGTCCAGTGCGCTGAATGCTTCGTCCAGCAGCAACAAATCGGGGCGCGTGGCAAGGGTCCGTATTAATGCGGCACGTTGGCGCATTCCCCCCGATAGTTGCGAGGGGTGCTTGTGGCGGAATTCCCATAGCCCATACGTTTCCAGTAAGCTGTCAACGTAACTTATGCGCTCGGCGGTCTTATTGCCACAAATTTCAAGCCCAAGCAGTACATTGCCGCGAATTGTGCGCCAATCCAGCAAATTATCTTTTTGCAGCATATACCCGGGCGTTCCGTTTATACAAACCGACCCGCTTGTGGGCGGCTCCAGCCCCGCAATTAAAGAAAGCAGCGTCGTTTTCCCACAGCCCGAAGGCCCAATGATGGAAACCAACTCCCCTTCATACACCACAAAATGGATATTTTTTAACGCCTCTACCTCGCCGTTTTCGGCTTGGTAGGTGAGCGAAACATCATTAAAGCGCAGTATTTCGCGCATAACCATCACCTTCCCCGTGTTCACAATATATGCAGTAGGGTAGGGGTTGGTTATCACCTCGTTTTTTTTGCGTTTTTAACCGAATGTTATTGCACATACGCCCGCAGTGTACTATACTGGATAAAATATGTAATAAATCACAAACGGGGGTACATATCATGATAGTACGCAAATCATATTTATCGCATTTACTGGCATTTAAAGATAAAAAAGAAATAAAAGTAATCACAGGTGTGCGGCGGTGCGGTAAATCTACCTTGCTTACCGCGCTAAAACAACGATTGCTGGAAAGCGGCATCTCCGAAGGGCGCATTATTTGCCTTAATTTTGAATCTGCGCGATATAAAGCACTTAAAACGCGCAGCACCCTACACGCATATTTAACCGATAAAATGGGCGCACCCGGCGAAACCGATAAATTTTACCTGCTGTTGGACGAAATACAGTGGGTAACAGGCTGGGAGGAAGCCCTCACCCTTCTGCGCGAAAGCTATGCGGTTGATATATACATTACTTCATCGGGCACTCACGTACCTGTAGAGCGGTCAACCTTCCTGGGGGGCGCGTTTGTGCATATTAAAATGCATCCGCTTTCCTTCAAGGAATACTTGCAATTTAACCCCATCGACAGCGCAAATTTCACCGAAAGTCGTGATACACTGCTTGAGCGTAAATTTTTAGATGAATTTCTTATCTTTGGTGCAATGCCCCCCATTGCCGGGAAAAATATGGCTGCAGACGCCTTGGAAACAACGCTTATAGATATTTTTGACGCGGCAATGGCACGCGATGTAATTGAACGCAACACCGTTCGCGATGCAGCACTGCTTAGAAGCGTAGTGGAATTTTTAGCCGAAAACATTGGCAATACTTTTTCGTCTAAAAAAATAAGTGACCATCTTTCCACGGGCGAAAAAAAAACCACCAGCGAAACCATCGACAACTACCTAACCATGCTGGAAGATGCATTCCTCTTCCACGGCGTAAAACGCTACGACATTAAAAATAAACAGCACTTAAAAACGCTGGGCAAGTTTTACATGACCGATATGGGAATGCGCAACGCCCTGCTGGGCAATACTGTAAATCCCGCCCCCGCCCCTGCGCTTAAAAACGTCATCTACTTTGAACTGCTTCGCAGATACGACCGCGTGTACCTGGGCAAACAAGGCAGTTATGAAATTGACTTCCTTGCCGATTCGTATACCGACCGTAAATACTTTCAAGTTTGTCCGTCTATCCCCGATGCCGCCGCGCTAAAGCAAGCCATCAAACCCTTAGAATCCATTAACGACAACTACGAAAAAAATATTCTCACCATGGAAAAACGCTTGCCCCCGTCCGTAAACGGCATAAAAGTAATAAATATCATTGATTTCCTGCTGCATCATAGATAAAACAAAACGAATCCGTTCAGGATTCATACGAGGTGTTTCCCATTAAGGATAAAGTAAAAAGCAGGCTAAAGCCCCTGTTTATCATCATTTTTTTCATGTTTATCGTCTTTACGGTATACCGTATCTACGCCCCCCGCACCATTACCCTGGACGCTGCCGCAACCCGCTACGGCGAATACTTCGAAACCGCCGAAATAACTCTGGAAATTACCCAGCGCCGCAGCATTACCCTAGCCATTCGCCTATACGGACGCATCTTTTTTAATGGCGAAGAATACATCAGCGCATACGACATACGCAACACAGGGGATATTCTTGTATCGGGGCAATTACCGCCCAACACATTCTTGCCCGCGCATTACACCACCCGTTTAGAAGACGCGGTTCTCTTTGCCCACAACGCCCGCCAAATACAAATCACCCCGGGGGGCAGCCGCCTTTTCCCAAGGTTTTCCGTTTTTACCATAACCGTGGACGGGGAGAGAGTATACCATGCATACCATGCTTATTCGTATTAATGCTCGCTTAGGATACCTCGCCAAGCGGTTTTTCTTTTATCCTTTTAACCAAGAATGAATTTAAAGCCTTTAACTTGCAAAACGAGTTCACATATGCACAAAGCAAATATGATACAAAAAAGATGAAGCAGTTAATCACCGAAATGGAAGCTTTGCCCGAATTTCAAACAGGGCTGCATAAACAGAGACTTTTGTTAGATAAGTCGATTTTACATTTACATGAATACCCGGACGATTATGAAACTGCTAAAGTATTAATTGACGAAGCTATTTTGCTTTCAATACCCACATTTAATCCCAACGATATTTTATTTAACTAGCTTTACAAGTAAAATTCAACTATAAAATAACTTTTACCATTCAATACAACCGAAAATAACTTATCATAGCCGTGTAACCCGCGCGGCTATTTTTTATTCTATGTATACGAAAGGAGGCGGCGCACCATGGATAGAGGTAAAAAGCACCCCATCCGAAAAGGCAAAGGCATATTGCAGAGAAAATAACTCAAAGGGGAGAACCCAATGCCTGCAATATGCCGTAAACGTATGCGCACCGCACGGTTTCCTCTTAATTTTGGAGGAAATCGCAATGCGATATGCGTATGTAACCTTTCTTATGCGCGGCGACAGCTACCTGCCCGGTGCGCTGGTGCTTGCGTATGCGTTAAAAATGCAATCCCAACAGGATTGTATATGCCTTGTAACCCATGACGTTTCCCACGAAGCGAGAAAAGCCCTGCACGTATTATATGATGCGGTAATACCCATCGATGCGCTGCAGCTTGAAAAAACAGCAACAGGAGGCAGAAGTGACAGAAAAATACTTCCCACGCGCTTTCAAGCGCTGCGCCTGTGCAAAAACGGCGGACTGGGCAAAGCCTACGACAAAATAATATTACTGGACGCCGATGTATTGCCGCTGTGTGATTACGATTCGCTTTTCCGACTAAATACTCCTGCGGGCATTCTCATGGAAAATAAAAACGCCTGCTATTCACACGCAAGCGAAAATACAGATAAATGGAACTGGCATACCCTGTACGACCCCATATGCCCGCATGGTACGCGTATTCCTGCGCAATTTACCAACCGCGTTTTACACGACCCAAGCAATATGGGCGTAAACGCAGGGTTATGGGTGCTTGCACCTTCCATGCCGGAATATGAAGCCATTCTACACGCATTGCCGCAAGTGGCGCACCTCGCAGCTATTTTTCCGTGGCCTGAGCAACAACTGGCAACACTGCTATGGTCGGGCAGGTGGACAAACGTAGATATCCGTTACAATTCCATCGGCGGGTACCCACGAGCAGAAGTGCTAAAAGGTATCCACTACGCAGGGGTTAAGCCATGGCAATGGAAGCACCGTTCAATTAAGCTTTACAGCCGATTTGCGGACTTTAAATTGTGGTACACTTATTACAACGCTATGTACGTAAGCCACAAAGCATTTCGCAACCGCCCCGCGCTTGTCCGGTTATGGAAATTTATTGTATCCCAAACTCCATTTTAAGCAATTCCTGCAACATTTGCATCATGCATCTCAAATCATACATTTGAAAATGCTGCACGGTATCGTCGCTATGCGAAATAAAACGCAGTTTTGCGTTTTTCTTGTATAGCGACAGCGCTTCGTCTATGCGCTTTACCGATTGAAAGTCCACCGTATCGTTAGGCGAGGTGGTTAGCACCGTTAAATAAGGATTAACCACGCCTTGCTTTTGTATGGGCACAGTGCGAAGGCTTTTCCCCTGTGCCTGCACGGCGGGAAGGTTAATACCAATCAACGGGTTTGTTACCAACACCGCACCCTTGCGGATATTTGCGCGCGCCGCGCTTAGCACTTCCATGGCCGGCGCGCTTACCCATTTTACGGTGCAACCCAGTTCGGGCTTTTGCTTAAAAAATTCTGCCACCGCATTATTATTTGTATATACCGTGTACATATGTTATGCCGATTTGGCCGTTGCTGTGGCCAAAAATTCTTCAAGTACGGGTAACGCACATTGCTCGTCTTCCCCATCGGCTACAATTTTCACGGTTTGACCGCCCTTTATGTCCAAGGAAATAATGCCCATAATGCTTTTGGCATTTGCGGTTTTTTCTGCGTGCATAAGCGAAATACGGCTATTAAATTTGCTCGCCGTTTGTACCAGCAATGCGGCTTCCCCGGGTTCGAATAGGGAGTTTACCTGCACCCTTCTTTCAATCACTTGTACCATCTCCTTTTAGCCCTTCGGCTATTTCAATTATTTTACGTAAACGGTGATTTACACCGGATTTACCAATGGGCGGCACAAGCATTGCGCCAATTTCTTCTAAGCTTGCGTTTTCATGAGCCAGGCGAAGTCTTGCCACTTCTTCCAGCGATTTTTCTAAGAAGTTAAGCCCAGCTTTTTCATCTATCAACTGTATGGCACTAATTTGCACTAATGCGGCGGATATTGTTTTATTCATATTAGCGGTTTCGGAATTAACTTTACGGTTTAAGTTATTGCGTATATCTTTTTCAACCCGCGCATTTTCAAACTCGAATAGCGCCTTGTGTGCCGTCATAATGTTTAAAATGTCTGCTATTTCTGCGGCTTCTTTTACGTATACGCGCTGTAGCTTCTCGCGCGGGGTTTGCCTGGGTTTTAGGTCAAACCCATGCAAAACCTGCACCAATTTTTCCGCACGTTCCTTGTCCAAAATAAATTCCAAATGGTACGAGCGGTTAGGGTCGGAAATTGTGCCCCCAAGCAAAAAGCATTCCCGTACAAAGCCGCGATTATCTGCGCCGTTCAACGGCAGGGACATAATCTCCCCCCGCACCCGCGCCGAAAACGATTGTATACTACTTGGCATACCCGCCGCCGCTATGCCGCGAAGGGTCTTTATCAATATCGCGATGGCTAAGTACTACGGAATTGGTAGGGTTTAAATCATTAAACAACTCATTCGCCAGCGCTACAGAGCGATGCCGCCCCCCCGTACAGCCAATGCTTACAATCAACTGGTTTTTCCCCTCGCTAACGTAGTGGGGGATAAGAAAGCGTAGCATAACAAGCAAACTTTCGGAAAAACGCACGCTTACATCATGGCTCATTACGTAGTCGCGCACTTCGCGGTCAAGCCCCGTGAGCGGACGCAACTCGGGGTTATAAAACGGATTGGGCAGAAAACGCACGTCAAAAACCAAGTCCGATTCTTCAGGAATGCCAAACTTGTACCCAAAACTTACTACGTTAATCATCATATTATCAAATTCTGCGTTATCAATAAAGATTTTTAAGATTTTTTCTTTCAACTGGCGCGGTAAAATAAAGCTGGTATCAATTACGTGGGTCGCCTTATCCTTTACGTCTTCCAAGATGGCGCGTTCTTTTAAAATGCCTACGCTGGCGAGGTCGTTTTTCGCCAATGGGTGAAGGTGGCGCGTTTCTTTGTAGCGATTAATTAACACGTCGTTGCTTGCATCTAGGAATAAAATGGAATACGTAACATTATCTTGTTTATCAAGCGCTGCAAGCCCGTGGGCTAAATCATCAAACATTTTACCGCCTCGAATATCTATACCCAGTGCAACCTGCGTTATACCTGTGTCGCGTTCCACACACAGTTTAGCAAAATCGCCGATAAATGTGGGGGGTAAATTATCTACGCAGTGGTAGCCCGCGTCTTCAAAAATTTTAAGCACGGTCGTTTTCCCGGCACCCGACATGCCCGTAACAATTACAATGCGCATAACGCCCCCTACGTTTCCCATGGATATTTTCTGCCAAAAATTTTTACTTCGGGTTCTAACCATACGCCTGCCATCTCGTGTACGCGGTTGCGTACTTCGTGCATAAGTCGGCAAACGTCCTCGGCGGTAGCCCCGCCTTTATTTATCACAAAACCTGCGTGTTTTTCGCTCACTTGTGCGCCGCCTACGGTAAAGCCCTTTAACCCCGCTTGCTCAATTAATCCGCCCGCAAAATGCCCTTCCGGGCGTTTAAATGTACTGCCCGCGCTAGGTTCGAAGGGTTGCTTTTCGCGCCGTTTGTTATTAAGTTCCTTTGTTTCGGCTTGGATTTGTGTCATATCACCGGGCAAAAGGCGAAACAATGCCTCTACAATAATGCCGCCCTCGCGTTGAATACGGCTGGTGCGGTAGCCAAAACCCATCTCCGGGGTAGGAATTTCCACTAACTTGTTATTTTGAAGCACCGTGACGCGCGTGCAAACTTCTTCAATATCGTGCCCGTATGCGCCCGCATTCATATACACCGCGCCGCCTACCGACCCGGGTATCGCTTGTGCAAACTCAAGCCCCTGCAAGCCCGCTTTACACGCCGTATCGGCAAGCTTTGCCAGCTTTACGCCCGCGCCCACGGTAATATAGCTAACCTCGTTGGGCTTTATATCCACTTCAAGCGTATTTAGCCCCGTAGTGAGAAGGACAATGCCACGCAAGCCTTCGTCTGCGATTAACACGTTGCTTCCTTCGCCTAAGATGGTTAGCGACCAATTATTTTCGCTACATAGCTTGCTAATTTGCTGTATCTGTTCAATTTTTTGGGGCAGTACCAGTATATCCGCTTTTCCCCCAATTTTGAAGCTTGTATATTTTGCCAATGGCTCGTTGGTTTTTAATGCCTCGCCGGGCAGTATCGTGCGTAACGTTTTAATAAACGTCATGAACCTTCATCACTCCACCGGAATTTTTTAGAACGCGCTCGGTTAAAGCATCTGCGGCGTTATAGCCTAACTTTTTTTGTCGGTGGTTAATCGCGGCGGACTCGCATAATATCGAAAGCGAACGCCCGGGGCGTATGGGAATAGAATGGCTGTTTATCTTATTACCTAAAATTTCCGTAAATTCTTCAACCTGCCCCAAACGGTCATAGGTGCGCGTACCATCCCATAATTCCAAGTTAATAATTAGGTCAATGTTTTGTGTGGGCTTTATTGACTGTACGCCAAACATTTGCATCACGTCAATAATGCCAATGCCGCGCAATTCCAAAAAGTAACGTATATTTGCGGGACAGCTTCCGATAAGCGTTTCCGATGAAACGCGGCGTACTTCCACCGCATCATCGGCAATAAAACGATGCCCGCGCTTAATCAGCTCCAGCGCCATTTCAGACTTGCCTACGCCGCTTTCCCCGCAAATAAGCGTGCCAACGCCGTAAATATCCAGCAAGCAGCCATGCATGGTAATGCGCGGCGCAAGCTGTACCTTCATCCAACGGATAATCTCGCTGATAAAGTCCGTCGTGGTTGACGTGGTGGAAAAAACGGGAACATCGTACCGCTCGGCATAATCCAGCATTTCCGGAAAAATACCCAGCTTACGGCAAATAATAATAGCAGGAATGCGATGCTGGAAAATGCGGCGCAAGTTTTCACTGCGGAAGCCTTCTTCCAGTCGTGTGAGGTAGGTATGCTCTACCATGCCGATTACCTGCAAACGTGACGTGTCAAAATAATCGAAAAAACCCGCCATCTGCAAAGCAGGGCGGTTAATATTGGCGCGGGTAAGCACCTTCGATTCAATGTCCACGGCAGGGGTTAGCAGGTCTAACTCAAATTCCTTTGCCATAACAGAAAGGGGAACGGTATACCCCGTACCCGGTGTGTTATATGCACCGCTTGCGGCAAGATTTGCGTTCGCCGCCGCATTCATTGGATAGCTATCCCCGTTACTTCGCGCTTGCTATCAAATTCGACCTTACATACGATGCCGTTAAACAGCAAACGAACGGGGTAGTATGTGTCATAGGCGGTCATCATCTTTTCCAACAAGTCTTGTTGGTAGTCGCGCATCACATTATTAAGCTCTTTTATCGTCATCATATGCGATGGCTCCAGTGTTATACGCCCGTCACTTTCCGAAAGCTCCAGCGTTATACGTAACTGACGAAATTCCTCGCTGCCTTCTGCGTTATACACATACTCCATACTCCATATGGGCTTGTATTCCATGCCGCACCTCCGACGATTTTTTTGTATTATAGCATTTATTTTTCGTTTGTGTTAAAAAATTGAAAAACTGCTTCCGCACTTTTTTTATTCATGGAAGATGCGGCAAGCAAATCGTCTATCGAAGCCGTGCGAATTGCCTCGATATTTTTGAAATGCATAAGCAACGCCTTGCGCCTAGTCGCGCCTACACCTTTTATATCGTCCAGCACCGAGCGCACTTGGGTTTGCGCGCGCAGCTTCTTATGATATTCCAGCGCAAAGCGGTGGGTTTCGTCCTGTATGCGCGTAACCAGCTTAAAACCGTCGCCCGTGCGGGGCAGGGGAACTTCCTTGCCCTCATATAACAGCCCGCGCGTGCGATGGCGGTCGTCCTTTACCATACCGCATACAGGAATATCCATACCCAGTGCCGCGAGTGCTTTTTTTGCCGCCGATATTTGCCCCTTACCACCGTCAACAAAAATTACATCGGGTAATTTTGAAAATGCCACATGGTTTTGGTGGTAACGTGTTAAACGGCGGGTAAGTACTTCCTCTATGCCTGCGTAGTCGTCCGGACCGATTACGCCTTTTAGCTTAAATTTGCGGTAGTCGTTCTTTTTCGCCTTGCCGTCTTCGAAAACTATCATCGAACCTACGGATTCAAAGCCTTGCGTATTGGAAATATCCAGCGATTCGATGCGCGTTAGGCGCATTTCTAAGCCCAAGGCATCGGTAATTTCCTGCATGGCGCGGCGGTTGCGTTCGGTTTCGTTACGTATGTGTGCGCCAAACTGCGAAAGCGTTAAATTTGCATTGGTTTGCGCCAGCTTTACCATTTCGCGCTTTTCGCCTTTTTGGGGGACGTTGATTTGCACCTGTCGTTCCGCTAAGTGGGATAACCACGTAGTGATTGCATCCTTCTCCGCAGGGGCGCATACAAGGGATAGTTCCTTGGGAATATACGCTGCCTCGCTGTAGAATTGCTTTAAAAACGCCGCCATCATTTCTTCGTCCGATGCTTGGGCGTCGGGTTCCATCATAAAATGTTCGCTACCGGTCATTTTACCGCCACGCACAAAGAAAATTTCCACCAATGCATCTACATTGTCGCGCGCTAGGGCAATTACGTCACGGTCTTCGCCGCCTGTGTCAATTTTTTGTGTTTCACTTAGCGCTTCCAACGTGGCGATGGTGTCGCGTATTTCTGCCGCGCGTTCGTACAGCATCTCCTCGGCGGCTTCCGCCATTTCTTTTTTTAATCGGGAGAGGACATTGGTGGTGCGCCCCTGTATAAAACGCTCTGCTTCAGCCACGTATTGGGCGTAGGTTTCTTCGTCAAACAGTTTATTACAAGGCGCACGGCATTGCCCGATATGATGGTTTAAGCATGGGCGCCCTTTGTTAAAATCGCGGGGGAAAATCTTGGTACAGCGCCGTATTGGCCACAGCTTATGCACAAGGTTTAAAATTTCGCGCACACGACTGCCCGACATAAACGGCCCAAAATATTTTGCCCTGTCTTTCCCGCGCTGACGCGCAAAGAGGACGCGCGGTAAGCGTTCATGCACGGTAATGCGGATATACGGATATGCCTTGTCGTCCTTTAACCGCGTATTAAATTTAGGGCAGTGGCGTTTAATTAAGCTGTTTTCCAGTATGAAGGCTTCGATTTCATTATCGGTAACGGTGTAGGAAAAATGCGTAATATACCCCGCCATATGGCGTGCCTTATAGTCTGCTGCGCCCCCTTCACGAAAATAGCTTTGCACCCGCTTGCGCAGGTCTTTTGCTTTACCCACATAGATAATTACGTCATTTTCGTCACGCATAATGTATATGCCGGATTGATGGGGTATTTTCTTTAATTCTGCTTTAATATCGAACATTACGATAATGGCGGCGGCGTTGGAATAGGCGCGCCAATAGGCGGCGGGGCAGGGGTTGCAAAGGGGTCGCCGCCATAGGGCGGAAGCGGCGTGGCAGGCGGCCATGGGCTAATTTGTAACGGCGTTAAAAGAAGTGTGCTGGAATTTTCCCCCGCGATAATTGTTTTAGTGATTTCGCGCTCTTCATAGCCTTGCAAACGCGCCGAAACGGTATATACACCTAAAGGAAGTTCATGGAATAATTCCGAATGCCCGACAAAAACGCCGTTTACAAATATCTGCGCATTGGTAGGCAACGTAATAATGTGCATCATACCTGTGCGCACGGCTTCTACCAGTTCAAATGTGATGCTTGCCACCGTACCTGTAATGTTAATCACTTGCTCCTGCGGGATAAAGCCGTAGCTTTCCACACGAATTACATATTCGCCAAACTCCAGCTGTATGGGGTTATCGTCCATGCGCTCGTTATTTACGTAAATAATGGCATCGGGCGGGGTGGTGTGTACATGCAAATGTGCGGTGCGCAATTGCGTTAGCCCAAGGTTTAAGATAAACGTTTCGCCCTGCATAATTTCTACGTGGGTAACATAGGTTTCGATATTTTGTCCTGTGATTACCACGCGGTGCGTACCCTCTTGTAATTGAATTAGCCCAATTTCAAACAGGGGAAGGAAATGATAATTACCGATTTCGATATGCCCGTTAATTACGCGGTAGGCGTTTGCTACTTGCAAGAACCCATGCCCCGCGTCCAGCTGCACAAGCCAAACATGGTTGCCGTAGCCCACCAGCGTTACGGAATTCATGGACTGGATATGCGCGATGGGGAAGGGTTGCCCGCGGTACAGCACCATGGTTTGGTGGTGGCTGAAGGAGAACACATCGTTGCCCGCGGTAATGGTATCGTTTTCAAGGTCGATGCGCAAATTGGTTTGGGCGCGGCGCTCCCATGCGCGGCGGCTTTGGTTAGCAGTTAGCAGATTATCGGTGCGTGCATCGTATCCGATGTCTAACAATTGCCCTATCTGCAATTCTTCGAAATGCATGGGGCGACCGTGAATGTTTGTCATTTCTGTGCCTTCGGTATAGTTAAAGGTATGGCGAATCCCGCTTGTTAAGTTTACCACCTCTAATTCAAGAACATTAGGGCGTGTATCAACGCGGATAATTTGCGCCATAAGATTGCGCACATCAGGCGGTACGACGATGGTAGGCGGCGGCGTTGGGGCAGGGGACGCAGGCACGGTCTGCGCCCCTATTTCCTGTATATTTTGGAAATGCAGCGCAAAAAACGTTAAACAGAGGGCAATGCCCACCACAAGCGCAAAAATATATACTGCGGCAAATTTCTTCTTGCGCGATGCGATTTTTTTTGGGCGCGGGGCGCGGCGGTCGGGGGAAACGCCGTCGGAGCGTCTTTCTTCACGTACTTCCCCCCCGCGCGGACGGCGGCGGTTAAGCAAACTTGGGTCTAACCGATTGGGGCGCGGAATAGGCGGGCGGCGGGCACCCTCCGTAGCACGCGAAGGAGGCGGCTGTATGCGTTCAAACATAGGCCGCCGTTCTGATGGGGGAGAGGGGAAGGGTTCTCCTTCTGCTTCATCATCGGAAGTTAGAAAAAAATCTCTGTCATCGTCCCTGTTGGTTGTTAGGGCAAATTCATCATCTTCTCCGCTAGAGGTTAGGGAAAATTCGTCATCATCACCCATTGATGTTAAGGGAAAATCATCATCTTCGTATAGGTTTTCACGTTCGTCCAATTAAATCACCTATAAGTATCATAGCGGATTATGGTATGATAATCAATAGTGCGTAGCGCGCAATTATAATGCAAATATCGCATCTATCACAAAAGGGGAACACCATCATGCCATTTTTGCCTGTGCATCCGCACGAAGTAAAAAATAAAATAGACTTTGTTCTTGTCACAGGCGATGCATATGTGGACCACCCGTCCTTTGGTGCTGCAGTTATGGCGCGTGTGCTGGAAAGCCGAGGTTACTCGGTTGCCATTATCGCGCAGCCCGATTGGAAAACCACCGCCGAGTTTACCCGCTTTGGCGTACCGCGCCTTGCGTTTCTGGTAACAGGCGGAAATATTGACTCTATGGTAAACCACTACACGGTAGCGCTGCATAAGCGTAAAACGGACGCATATTCCCCCGCTGGGAAGGTCGGCTTGCGCCCCAACCGCGCCACCATTGTATATTGCAACAAAATCCGCGAGGCATATAAAGAAGTACCCATCATCATCGGCGGGCTAGAGGCAAGCCTTCGTCGTATGGCACATTATGACTATTGGGAAAATACCGTGCGCCGCTCTATTTTGCTGGACAGCGCCGCAGATTTGCTCGTGTACGGCATGGCAGAACGGCAAATCATAGAAATTGCGGAAGCGCTGGAAAGCGGACTTGCGGTAAGCGACCTTGTTTTTATTACAGGGACGGTGTTTAAAACAAAAGACATAACTGTATCGCACCAGCCAATTTGCCTTCCTGCGTTTTCAGCCGTAAAAGATGCAAGTGCGAGGGCAAAAAAGGAATATGCCCGCAGCTTTATGCTGCAATATGCGAATGCAGACCATTTATCGGCGCGCCCATTAGCGGAAAACTACGGCAATACATGGGTTATTCAGAACCCACCCGCCGCACCGCTTACCGTATCCGAACTAGACAGAGTATACGCATTACCCTACATGCGCGACTACCACCCCATGTACGAAAAAGACGGCGGCGTACCCGCCATCGAAGAAGTGCGCTTTAGCATAACCGCGAGTAGGGGATGCTTTGGGGGCTGTAATTTTTGTGCGCTTAACTTCCATCAAGGGCGAATGGTGCAAGCACGCAGCCATAAATCCATCATTACAGAGGCCACAAAATTTACCCACGACCCTGCCTTCAAGGGGTATATCCACGATGTAGGCGGACCAACGGCAAACTTCCGCAAGCCGCCTTGCAACCGTACTGCTGCATGCAAACGCCAATGTCTTACGCCCAAGCCCTGTCCCAATTTGCAATGTGACCACGCAGAATATCTCGCGCTGTTAAAGGCGTTGCGCGCTATTCCCAAAGTAAAAAAAGTGTTTATCCGCTCGGGCATTCGGTTTGATTACGTGTTGCATGACCCTAATGGCGATATTTTTCTGCGCGAATTATGCGAACATCACATAAGCGGGCGGTTAAAGGTTGCGCCCGAGCATGTGTCGGATAAGGTGCTTTCCTGCATGGGCAAACCCGCGTTTGACACGTATAAACGCTTTACGGAACGGTTTTCCGCCGCGAATAAAAAGGAGCAATTTATCGTGCCGTACCTTATGTCCAGCCATCCGGGCTGCAACCTAGACGATGCCATTGCACTTGCGGAATACTTGCAAAGCATTAACGCCCAGCCCGAAGCGGTGCAGGATTTTTACCCGACACCCGGAACGCTGTCTACCTGCATGTATTACACGGGACTAGACCCACGCACGGGCAAGCGCATATTCGTACCTAAAAGCCAGCGCGAAAAAACCACCCAGCGCGCGCTTATGCAATACCGTTTGCCCGCCAATTATGATATTGTAAAAAATGCGCTTATCCGCGCAGGAAGAAAAGATTTAATCGGACATGACCCAAAGGCGTTGCTTCGGCCGCGAAAAGGCAAAGGGAAGCGGTAGGGGCGCGATGGGGTTCATTGATGGGACGCAATTAACCAAGCGCCATCTATTCGCAAAAGTTGTCTTTTGCGAATAGATTAATCGCTTCTTGTGCGTCTTTATATTGCCCAATGAAAACCTTTTGCAAAATATCATCCAGTGCCTTGCCGACCTTGGGGTGCGCCGTAAAGGGTTGAAGCGCCTCCGTTATTTCATCAATCGCGCTTACGTCAAAAGATGCAAGTGCGGCGTTTAAATTTATAAGAAGCTCTTCAAGCTGTATCTCGTTAAAATCCTTGTTTTCTTTTTTGGCATCATTAGTAAGCACACCGTTAATTTCTGTTAATAATTTTTTCAAATTTGCTATAAACGCAGAATTGTTTTGTGCGATAAAATCTGCGTCTTTGTTAATGCCCGCATTTTCCAATGCATTCGCTTCTGCCGAGAGTAAATTTGCACCAATATTTGCACTGGCAGACTTCATCGCGTGTACGTGAATCGTATACAGTGCAATATTACCCTCGCTTGCACATCTTTCAATTTCGTTTATAATTTCGCTTCCGCTTTTCAAAAATACAGCCAAAATCTCAAGGTAGTTAGACATGCTTCTGCCGCAAAACGCAATGCCCCTTTCAACATCTACGCCATCTATACGTAATTCTGCAGATGCTTCGTTTTGCGTCTGCGGCACATCTTCTCCCTGCTGTTGTTTTTCTTTGGGTATCCACTTAGACAAAATACTATTCAACTTACCTACTTCTATAGGCTTTGATAAAAAATCGTCAAAACCATTTGCTAAAAACATTTCCCGTGCGCCAACAATAGCATTTGCGGTTAGCGCAACGATGGGAATTTTTTTTAATTTCTCATCTAAATGACGGATTATTGCCACTGTTTCTACGCCATCCAATTCGGGCATCATGTGGTCCATTAACACCATATCATATTCTTCGGTCATTACAGCCGAGATTGCCTCACGCCCACTTAGACAGGTATCAACCTGTATACCGTATAATTTTAACAACCCCTCCCCTACCTTTAGATTTGTGGCAATATCGTCGACTAAAAGGATTTTTGCATCCGGCGCAATAAATCGTTCAATATTTTGGTTGCATACAGAATAATCTGCATTGCGCCCCGTAAGCACATTTCCAATAGAAATGAAATAGGCAGGCATTATAAGCAGTGTAAAATCTTGCCCGTTACGCGCTTCGTAGGTTGCATCATAGGAGTCGGAAAGCATAACTATTTTTGTGTTAAGTCCTCTTGTGTCAATAATTTTCTGCGTGACGGCGGTCATATCTGCTTCTGCAAAAACGAAGTCCCATTCCCCGCTTGCAAGTGCTGTACCCAATTCGCTTTCATTGGCAGGCATTTCATATTGCACAGATAAATCGGACAGGGATTTGCCGATATACTCCAAATTTAATGCCGTGCGACAGTATAATAAAACCTTCAAATTTGCAAAACGCGGAACTTCGTCGCCTGTGTTCACAACGGTTTGTGGTAATGCAATCGAAAATTCCGTACCTTCACCATATTTGCTGGATACATCAATACACCCACCCATTAGCTCAACAAGGCTTTTTGTTATCGCAAGTCCCAGCCCTGTACCTTCTATATTGCGATTTTTTTCTAAATCAAACTGGTTAAATTCGCCATAAAGCGCACCAATATCCTCTGCTTTTATCCCAATGCCTGTGTCTTTGATTTTTATGCTTAATGTAACGGTGTCTGCGTTCTGCTCACCCGTAACATTTAAGGAAAAATACCCGACCTTTGTGTATTTTAAAGCATTGGTAAGTATATTTAACAATACCTGTCGCACCCGCACCTCATCGCCATACAGCGTTGTGGGCAAATCATGCTGCATATACACTGCAAAACGAACATCAGGGTTAGACATGCGCATTTTAATGATGCTAATAACGTCTTGTATTGTGGAATGGAAGAGATATTGTGCCTTCACAAGTTCCAGCTTGCCACTTTCCACCTTTGAAAGGTCTAATATATCATTAATAATAGAGAGCAAATGGTCACCGGATTGGCGGATGGTGATAGCCTGTTCGCGGGCAGAGGTTGTCAAGCTTTCGCGTAAAATAAGTTCTGTCATGCCGATGATGGCGTTCATAGGCGTGCGTATTTCGTGGCTCATTTTCGATAAAAAATCACTTTTTGCCTTGGAAGCATTCTCGGCTTTGCGTTGCGATTCTTGAATATGGCGCACAATATTGCTTGTGCTTGCCAACATTTCATCATAAATACCACCCATGCGTGAATCCTCCGGAAGGAAGTCCCCTTCCCCACGTGCCATAGCATCTTCCGCTTTTTTAAAGTTACTGCGTAAAATACTTAATGCACGCACAATAGCCATAAACGATGTAGAGACACGACCTATTTCATCATTTTTGTCCACATTAAAGGCAACCTCGACATTGCCTTTAGAAACCTCATTTGCGCCATTTGCCAGTGTTTGCAACGGCTGTAACGCACGGTGAATAATAAATACAATTAATGCAGCCGCCAAGAGAATTCCCGTTACCGTAAATTGTAATGAAGCAAGTATCATACGGGTGGTATCTTCAACAGCGTGTGCATCAAAGAAGCTTACAATCGACCAACCAAGCCATGGGTCGTATGTGACATAGGCGATTTTATCAATACCCGTAAGTGCAGAATTGTGATAAAAAATCGTGTTCATTGGAATTTTACCAAAGGCTTCAATTACACCTAACTCATTTATATGACGCCCCGTATATGCCTCGGGACGGTTAGAAAAAAATATCATATTTGAACGGTCGGCAATATTTATAAAGCTATCATAGGCTTGGATAAAATCACGGAGAAAAAATTCCAGCCGTTGTGTATTACCTGTTATGGCAACCATGCCTAAAAAATCTTCACCATAAAAAACAGGCTGCGTAAACATCATCTGTAGTTGTCCGCTCATGGAGCTTTCAAATACAGGGGAAACAAAAACTCCCGCCATCTGCATATCCAAATATTCCGGAAAGGCTAAAAAATTGGGTATATCCCCGTGTGGAACAGACGAAGCAACTAATTGAAAATCTGCATCAAAAACGGCAATATTTTCATAAAACAATGCCCCTGTTGCATCTCTGTTTAAACTATCAAACATATTTACTAACTGCCAGCCAACATCGAAATTTTGATTAGTAAACCCCTGCCGCGCATAGCCTGCGGTTATATCCAAAAGCCACCGTGTATATTGCCCCACGGTTTCAAAAATACCGAAAGTCATATTAGCATTACCCTGCAAGCGCTCTTGCAAAAGTAAATCCATTTGCGTGCGAATTTGTTCTGCACGAATAAAAGCCACTACAGCAGTAGCAATGAATGTTATCACCACAATGACAATGGCAATTCGAGATTTAACCGTTAAATTATTCACTATTTTCCTCATCATATTGAATTACCCCTTTACTTCTTCAGAAATGTGGTCAAATTGCATGTGGATTATTGCAAACAGGTCTGCTAACTTAGGGTCAAAATGGGTATCCCGCCCTTCTAATATAATGGCGGTGGCTCTTTCGTGGGGGAAGGCGGATTTGTATGGGCGCATTTCTACAAGGGCGTCATATACATCACCAATTGCCATCATTCGCCCAAGCAAGGGAATTTCTTCGCCCTGCAAGCCCTTTGGGTATCCGCTGCCGTTCCATTTTTCGTGGTGTGTTAATGCAAAAATTTTCGCATATTCCAAAAAATCCGAATCCATTGTTTTGTCGATTAAGCGTTGAATTACCTTTCCGCCAAAGGTGGTATGCGTTTTAATGATTTCAAATTCATCGGGTTCAAGCTTGCCCGGTTTTTTGAGAATCGCATCGCTTACGGAAATTTTGCCGACATCATGCAACTGGCAAGATTGCAACACAAGCTCTTCGTCAAATGCTAATACCTCGTTATAGTAAACGCCGTATTGCTTCATTCCATCCATCAACGCCTTGATGTAACGCTGTGTGCGAATAATATGACCGCCGGTTATTGCATCCCTATATTCCACAAGCTCCGCCATAGTAGAAAGGATGGCATTTTTTAAATCCACTACGGTGGCGGTTTTTTCATCTACAATTTGCTCTAAATTATTGTTTAATAATAAAAGCTCCCGCTTTTGGGTAATTAGTTCATGTTTTTGCGCCTCCACAAGCAAGTGAACTTCCAACCGTTTCAATAACAACGGCGCAGAAAAGGGCTTTGTTATATAGTCGATGGCCCCCATGGAAAGTCCCTTAAGCTCGGTTTCTTCGGCGGAAAGCGCGGTTAAAAAAATAACAGGGATGTCCGCCGTGTTTTTGTTTGTCTTTAATTTTTCAATGGCTTGGTAGCCATTCATTTCCGGCATGTTAACGTCCAATAAAATCATATCAGGTGTTATGTTTTCGAGCATATCGAACATTACTTGTCCCGAATTTAAAGTAAATACATTGTATATGCCCGCCAATGCTTTTTTGCCTATGGTAAGGTTTGTCATATCGTCATCTACCAGAAAAATGGTTTTTCGTTTGTTCTCCATGGATACCCCTCCCGTATTTACAGTCAGTTCAATTTACTAAACTGGGCTTTTACGCGCTCAAGAAGCTTCTTAGGTGCGAAGGGCTTAATAATGTAATCCTTAGCACCCCCCGTTATACCCTCAAGCACCGTTTTAGCATCACTCTTGGCAGTTAAGAGAATAACGGGCAAGTGGGCATATAACGCATTCGTCTTTAAGCGGCTCAGGGTTTCTATCCCGTCCATTTCGGGCATCATTATGTCAAGTAAAATTAAATCGGGCTGTACGTCTTGCAACAATGTAAGCAACGCAGCCCCGGAATGTAAGGTATATACGTCGTATGCATTAGATAGCGTAAACTTACCTATCCGCAGGTTTACCATATCATCGTCTACGATGAAAATTTTCTTCCGTTTATTGTCCACGTGTCTTCCTCCTTTTTGAAGCCTGCGTGAATGCTATCAATGTTTTACGCCTACGCAAAGTAACCATGGTGGTATACTTGTAAATTAATTGTTATACTGGCGAAAAGAGGTGAGTAGTTTGCATACGATGTTTGAACGGCAGTCGCCGCGGTTTGCACTAACCCATTTATTGGACAACTTATCCCAACGGCGGATTATATACATGCACGCCCCCGCAGGCTTTGGCAAAACGGTAAGTACACTCCTATGGTTAGAACACAGGCAAACCATATCCCCTATAAAATGGGAATTAATTAGCTTAGACGTGTACGACGACAACGCCACCGAATTTTGTCGCAGATTTATAACAGCGCTGGTAAATCTGCATCCGGACAATAAAGACTTTACCCGCATAGTGGCAAACCCCCTACGTAAAACTGCCCCAATGGAATTCACGTTACACGTAATTAGCCTGTTAGGTAAAACAAACGACCCCTACATAATTGTGCTGGACGACTTACATGTTATTGGAAATGAGGATATCCTTACATTTATCCCTATTATGTTAAAACGATTGCCGGAAAATTATTCGATACTATTACTGAGCCGTGCCGAGCCACCCCGTAGTTTTTACGATATTGTGGCAAAGGGCGATTTACCGATTGTTTCATCAGAGCATTTAAAATTTAACGAAAATGAAATTAAAACGCTCTTCGAGCTAAACGGAAAACACATAACAAATAAACAAGCAAAGGATATACTAATCTCTACAGGGGGTTGGGTCATTGGTATTCGCGCTTTTTTATTGGCTCGTGGTGAGGCGTACACGACACGCCTTAACGACCGTTATTTGAAAAGCTTTTTACAAACGCATGTATGGGAACGGTGGACTACGGAGTATAAGGAATTTATGAAAGCTGTTTCCGTAGTGGAAGAAATGACGCCATCCCTCTGTGATTATTTAACGAGCAACAAGCATTCCGAGACAATGCTGGATGCGCTTATGCAGGAAAATGCCTTCTTGCGTGTAGTGGGAAAGGATACATATAAATTCCACGATTTATTTCGGGCTTTTTTATTAGATTTATTGCCGCAAAGCGAACGCGGCGCGCATTACAATGGCGCTGCAAGGTATTATTATAAACAACGGGATTATTACCGCTCTGTGCAATATTTTTTAAAGGGGGAAAACGACGATGGTGTAGCAGATTCTATTTACAATATGTACAACTACAATTCCTCCTACGCTTCTGTTGAAGATACATTACACATTGTACGCCTTTCATTAAGCGAACGAGTGATAAAAAAGCACCCCTTTTTATTGGAAGCCGAAGCATGGTGCGCCTATGTAGACGGACGCCCCGCCGAATGTGAACAATATTTGGACAAATATTACAAGCTGTTACCAAAAATTATTTTAAAAAGCCCGCGTTCGGCAATTACTTCCATTTTTGTGCGCTGTATGGACTATCGAAATGACTTTATTAAAATGGTAACATCCTTGCGCATGGCACCCTTTAAAGCAGATGTACGAGCATATACCCCAAGTCTTACCCAAAGCCTGCCCTACTTTCACCGCGCGGGGCGTGATTTTTCGGAAATTTTTTTGGATATAGATAATAAATTTACAATAATTGAGAAATCATTAGGAAGTTTTCTGGGCGCGGATTTTTCCATTATCAAAGCATGTGCATATGCGGGCTTTCATTACGAGTGCGGCAATATACATGAAGCGCACGAATACGCTCTTATAGCTTGTGCAAGTATAAGTGTCGGCGCTTCATCCGAAATGAAATTTTGCGCAATGATGCTGTTAGCGGCATCCCTTAACGCGAGCGGACAACCCGTTACGGAAGCGATTTCAAACATAGACGCCATGATTAAAAAAGATAATGCATTTTATTTGACTGCTAATTTTCGCGCGTTTAAAATTCGCTTGTTGTTAGCTAACGGTAACAAGGATGCGGCTAATGAATGGCTTAGCGAACAGATTGATGGACCAAACAGTCATCTTTCATTTTACAAATCGTACCGCCATTTTACAACGGCGCGGGCATACATTACAAAGGGCGAATACAATAATGCGGTGATGATGTTAAAGAAATTACTTGCCTTGGCGGAAAGCTATAACCGACCCCTTGATATTATTGAAGCACGGATTTTATTAGCCATCGCAAATTGGAAAAAAGGGCGCGGCGGTATTAACATTGCCTTGGATTGCTTAAATGAAGCAATTCACGTTGCATACAAATATAAGTATAGACAGCTTTTCACAAATGACGGCGCAGAGCTTACAGCTATGCTGCACCGCCTGCAAAAGCGTGCTTACCAAAGCCCGGCGCATATGCCTGCCGAGTTTGTAAAAACTCTATATATCGCCGCTACTTACGGCGCAAAGCAAAACCAAGGGCTAACCGGCAACACAATGCCGAAAAAAATGAACTTCACTGACAAACAAAAAACCGTAATGCGTTTAATGTGTGAAGGACATAGCCGTGCAACAATTGCGCAAATAATGGGGCTAAAGCCTAATGGCGTTAAGTCACATACAACGTTAATATATAATAAACTAAGCGTTTCAAATAATATGGAAGCCGTGTTAAAAATTAAGGAATTAGGTCTTTAACATGAAAAAGGAATGAACCCATGCAAAAAATCCTCATCGCTGATGATACTCGGCAAATCGTTTCCGTGCTTAGCGAGTATGCGAAGAAAGAAAACTTTGCCGTAACCTGCGCTTACGACGGCGAAGCGGCATTAGACGCGGCACAAGCTACGGCGTTTGACATGATTCTCTTGGACGTAATGATGCCCAAGTTAGACGGCTTTGCCGTGTGCCGAAGTATTCGCAAAACATCTACCGTTCCCATTATAATGATAACCGCGCGGGGCGAGGATTTTGAGCGCATCATGGGGCTGGATAACGGTGCAGACGATTATGTTGTAAAGCCCTTTTCGCCTGCGGAGGTGATGGCGCGTGTGCGTGCGGTTTTACGACGGTTGGGCGGCGGCAAAGCGCTGTCGTATAACGGGCTTACCGTTTCTTTAGAAAATTTTATAACTTCCATTGACGGGAAACCTGTGATGCTAACCAAAAAGGAAGTAGAACTGTTATATACGCTTGCTACAAATCGTGACAAGGTTTTTTCGCGCGAAAAATTGCTGGATATGCTATGGGGCTTCGATTATATGGGCGACGCCCGCACAGTTGATACGCATATAAAACGCCTGCGGGCAAAGTTAGCACCCTTCCCCCACCCCACATGGGATATAGTAACGGTATGGGGCGCGGGTTATAAATTTGAAACGAGGGGCGCGCAATGAAAAACAAAACCCTATTATACCTTGTACTCCCCTCTTCTGCAGCGTTTGTGTTGCTTACTATTTTTGCTGCGTTATACGTATCTCGTTTGCTGGCGCAGTATGAAATTGAAACGGGCAATGTATTGCTTTTTCTGAGCATTGGCGCGGGAATGCTCTTGTTTATCATCAAGGCGGCGGCGCTTTCGCTTCGGGTTACAAAACCGCTGGATAAAATGAAAACTGCCGCGCGGGGCATAAAAGACGGCGATTACACGGCACAAACGGGGGTAAAGCAAGCCGACGAAATTGGCGAGCTTGCAGAAATACTGGACGATATGGCGCGCCAGCTAGGTAACAGGCGCGACTTTATGGCGGATATTTCCCACGAGCTGCGCACGCCCATTACGGTGATGCGCGGTTCGTTGGAAGCATTGTGCGACGGCGTAGTCACCGACCCTGCACTGGTGGCGGATTATCACAAAAAAATGCACGCGGAAAGTCTGTATCTCGAACGTCTAATCACCGATTTATTCGACCTGGCGCGCTTACAAAGCACGGAATTTGCCATCACCATGGAAGATGTAAACCTGCATGAAGTGATAACAGACGCGGTGCGCCTCATTTCCCCCTTTGCGGAGGCAAAAGGGGTACAACTCCCCTGCCCTACCCATAATGAAAAAATAAATATTCCCCCCATCATGGGCGATTATGGGCGGTTAAAGCAGTTGTTTGTTGCATTGTTGGATAATGCCGTAAAATTTACCCCGGCGGGCAAAAACGTTAAGATATACCTTAATGAAATTGAAAACCGCATAAACGTTTCAATTATTGATGAAGGAAATGGCATAACAGAAACCGACTTGCCTCATATTTTTGAACGCTTCTACCGCAATACTTCTGCGGAAAACCCAACAGGCACGGGCTTGGGCTTGCCCATCGCCAAGGAAATTGCAAACCGCCACGGCGCTACATTACAAATAAAAAGCGCACCCAATGAGGGTACGCTGGTGGAAGTTATTTTTTAATCTTACCAGTTTTGGTTATTATTATCGTCTTGTGGGGGGAATTGGAAACCGCTGTCTTGCGGGGGTGTGTCGCTCGGCGCATCCCAACCCAGTTCCTCGTGGGTGATTACGCCGTCTTCTAACGCGCGGTCGCGCAATTGAAGGTACAGCCCGCCGTCGGCGGTTGATTGGTAGGGCGCTACAAATACAATGGTAAGTATTCCGCAAGTAAGCAAGCCCAACAATGCCCAGCCAAGGAAGCTAAGGATAAACACGAAAATATCAAGCTTGTACCCGCGTGTAATCTTCATGGAAATTTTTAACGCTTGACGGGCGGTTACATTGGGGCAGTCTGCCAATATGTTGGGTGTAAAATAGTAAGACAGTGCTTTAATTAAGCCGGGGATAATGCAAAGCATTGTCCATAGAAAAATCCATAGTGTCATCCATAGCATACCGCCTAATTTCCGCAAAAAGTTGACGGACATATTATTAAAAATATTTGCGGCGCTTGCCTCTTCGCCGCGGTAAATTTTAATAAATTCCCCCGTCATATTTACGCTGGCAACTACAATAACGGCATACCCCACCCAATATACCAACAGGAACATTGGCGACCCTATTTGCACCCCTGCCAAAACAACAGGCGGGAAAATGAAGCCGATTATCGTATCAATAACACCCGAAATAAAGCCAATTACCCATACTAAAATACCCAGCAAAATTGCCGTACCCCGCTGCATAGCCATTTGATGACGGGCAACACGCTTTATTTCCTGTCTTGTTAACATGTGGTACACTCTCCTTGAAGGTTTTTTAATTATTATATACACACAGGAGGCACTTATGCAAACTTCGCAAAAAGACAAGTTAATTCTACAGGAATTGGCGAAACAATACGCCCTGCTCGCCACACTCCCCGTACAAAAGGAAAGACGTGACCGCGCACGCGATATTAATGACCTTAAACCCCGCCGCCCCATTGTATGGCTGCACGAAATACCTTGGCACGAAATGAATATGGACGATGAATTAACGTTACAATGCGAAGGCAAAGCCGAACGGGAAATGGAATGGCATTTCCGCCACAATTTTTACCGTTGGAAGCACATACAAGCCGACACAATTTTAGAGAATGAATATTCTATTTATAAAGCGTTCACCAACACGGGCAACGGTTTAACCATCAATGAACACGTAAAAGCCACCGACGATAAAAACAACATCATCTCCCACTATTACTTAGACCAATTGGACACAATGGAAAAAGTAGAAGCCCTTAAAACCCCGGTAATTACCGCCCACCCCGAGCAAGACGCCGAAAAAATGGCATGGGCGCAGGAAATATTGGGCGATATTTTACCCGTGCGCCTTCGCGGGCACGGCATTTACCACGCCCCATGGGATAGAATCCCCCGTTTCCGCGGCGTTACGCCCGTAATGGAAGGGCTAATCGACGAACCCGAGCTGCTGCACGCTACAATAAAACGCTTCACAGAAAACGCGCAAGCCGAGTTTAAGCAAATGGAGGCGCTGGGCCTATACGACCCCGCTGTGGAACACATACACTGCACTCCCGCTTATACATCCGACCTGCCAAATACCGAACCCGTTAAGCTAAGCGGCATTTGGTACCGCGGCATGGCGCAAATGTTTTCCGACATTTCCCCTAAAATGTGGAAGGAATTTGAGCTGGACTATGCGCAACCGCTGATGGCGCAATGCGGTCTGGTTTACTACGGCTGCTGCGAAGGGCTTGCCAACAAAATTCCCATGCTAAAGAAAATCCCCAACATGCGCAAAATCGGCGTTAGTCCATGGACAAACCCCGAAAGCTGCGCCGAGCAAATTGGCGGCGATTATGTATACGCATTTAAGCCCAACCCCGCCCATGTTTCGGGCGATTTTGCGGAAGACGCCGTACGCGCCGAGGCGAAGCGCGTCATCGAAACCTGCAGGGCAAATAACTGCGCCTATGAATTTGTGCTAAAGGACATCAGCACCGTAACCTACAAGCCGCAAAATTTAATTAATTGGGTGAAAACCGTAGGCGAAGTTATTGACGGGTATTACTAATTACCATGGCAGAAATATCAAACGGCGTGCGCAAACGATGCCAAACATTTGGTAGCCCGGGAATACGGTGATATAAATAACGTGCGATGTATTCTTCGTCTACATCTAAGGTAACGTCTACGACTAAATCAAAGATGTGTGCGTTAAAGGGGTATGGTCTTGCCATGCTTGGGGTTAAGTCCCCAATTTGGTTATACCAGTCCACGTCCATGGACAGATATTCCCCTGGTGCCAACCGCTTAACCTCGGGAGATTCCCTGTCCCTAAATATACTGTATTCCAACGCGCTTGCGCTCCCCCACCCCGGTGCTGAATCTTCCCAGCCCACGAAAATACTGCTGATAAGGTAGCTGTAATTTGGGTGATTGTTGGTAATGGTGAAGGATAACCCGCGGGTGCTGTAGGTTAGAATGGTTACATCCAACCCGTCAAAGCGGGCGTATGCCGCCGCCGCGACTATTTCTTGCTCGCGTTGCCATTGGTCGTGTGCTGTTTGCCAATCCCGTTGAATAGTAAAGGTTGCGTAGAGATACGCGTCGGATATATCCCGTTGCCACATGGGGGTGGCGTCCCAATTATTTTCCATGAAATTACGCACGATGCGGTACTTCCCCGGGGGCAATTGACCATGCATATGCTCCCAAGATATGTTCTCGTCAACGATGGTGTTGGGCGGAACGCTTAGCAGGGGTAAAATCCAGGCAACCTCATTAATAAAGGGGACTTGCCGCCAAGTACCGCTTACATATTCCTCTATGGCAAACATTACGCCGTGACCAAAATTCATATCCGCGTTATTATTGGTCATTGACAGTCGTAGCCCCGTTGGCGTTACGCTTCCTTGGGCAACATACATATATAATCCTTGCCAGTCGTTGTGCGTGCTTTGAAATGGGGTTGCGGCATTGGCACAAGCAACCAGCATAATCGACAGCAGGAAAGGCGTTGCAATTAACAGAACTTTTTTCATGTAAAGCCACCTCTTTATCGTATTGTATATCTTACATAACGAAAAAAAGCAAAGGGCGTTTCGCTGCCAAAATGACACACTTTTGACACAATTACAATATAGAATGCATTTATAACATTCATGAAAAGGCGGTGAAAGCATGTATCTAATCATGTTTGGCGTGGGCGTGGGCTTTTTAATCCTGTCCTTTGTGATTGGCGAGGTGGGTGATTTTGACGGCGACTTTGGGGAAGCGTTTGGCTTCCTGCGCCCTACGGTTATTGCCCTTTTCTTGGTCATTATGGGGGGGATTGGCCTGTTGATACCGCGCTTAGCGCCACAGGCTTCCTACGGCGCTATTGGCTCTGCGGTGGTGATGGCGATAAGCTTTGGTACGGCGGTGGTTATTGCAGGTCTGGTAAACCGCTTCATTATTGTGCCGCTGTACAAGGCGGCGAATACCAGCGCTTTTAACATTCAAGATACTATTGGCGTGGAAGCCACCGTCATTTCCCCTATTCCCCAAGGCGGGTATGGGAAGATACGGTATAACGTTTCCGGCTCGATTGTTACAAGCCCTGCTAAAAGCGAGGACGGCACCCCCGTAAAGGCGGGGGAAAAAGTTGACATTGTGTATGTCGAAAAAAACACGTATTATGTGAAGCGTGTAACGGACGCAAACGCGCCACGCCCAAATTAAGGAGGGAAAGCCGTTGACAATTGTGAATATACTGGCACTGGTTATAGCCAATGGGTTGACATGGTTTATCACCTACATGTGCTTGCGGAAAAAAGGTTGCAATTGGTTTATGCTTTCGGGCTATTTGACCATGCCCAAGGAAGAACGCCTTAAATACAAGGCAAAGTTTGACGTTATCGCCATGAACCGCTACGCAGGTAAAATGATTCACCTACCCCTCGCGATATTGATGGTGTTATTAATTCCCCTACCCTTTTACCAAGGGGCGTGGTATGGTGCGGTGCTGGGTATATACGCGGTGATGATTTGCGTATTGTCATTTATTGCCGTGTCCAAATTATTTAGCAACGAATTTGAGGTTTCTAACCCAAAATATAAGGAGGAATGTACATGCCCGTGATAATATCGGTTATTATTGTGGTTGCATCTGCGTGGTTTTTGGATAAAAGGATGCAGAAGCGCAAAAAGAAAAACAAGGAAACAGAGCGGATACATGACATATGTTCCATCACGGAATATGTTGTTTTTTAGGTAATAACATTTAGCGTTCGCGCAAATAAAAGGAGGTAACAAACATGCCAGATTTAGGTTCAATGGTAATTATCGTTATCATTATTGCGGCGATTTTCTTCGTCATTCTCACGGTGCTTGCGCTGTGGAAGAAGATACCGCAAAACAAGGCGGCGGTGGTCACGGGCTTCCGTAAGAAGAGCGTCATCTCGGGGGGCGGTAAAATTGTACTGCCCATCGTAGAGCGGATTGACGTAATCTCGCTGGAGAACATAAAAATCCCACTGGATATTGACAACGCCATTTCCAGCCAGGGTGTGCCCGTAACGGTAAAGAGTGTTGCGGTTGTGAAAGTAAAAAGCGACAAAGAATCCATTTATTCGGCAATGGAGCAATTTTATCGCGGTCCAACGGACAAAACCGCGCAAGAAATTGCTACCCAATCCAGCTATGTGCTGGTGGGTAAGCTGCGCGAGATTATCGCAAAAATGACGGTGGAAGAGATTTATCAAGACAAGGATAAGTTCTCCAGCGAGGTGCAGGAAAATGCGGGTATTTCGTTAGCAGAAATGGGCTTGGAGATTAAAGCCTTCACCGTTATGGCGATAGACGACCCTAACGGCTACTTGGAAGCGCTGGGTAAAAAGCGCATCGCCGAAGTACGGCGAGACGCGGACATAGCCCAAGCGGAGGCAAAGCGCGAGACCATTATCGTAACCGCCGAGGCCGAGCGACGCGGTAAGGAGGCGAAGCTTCTTGCCGACACGCAAATTGCGGAAGCCACCAAGGAAATGGAGCTTAAAGTCCAGTCTTATCGCCGCGAGCAGGAAGCGGCAAAAGCCGTAGCCGACAACGCCTACCTCATTGAGGAAAATAAGGTGAAAAAAGAAGTTACGGAGACGGAGCTTCAAGTAGAGTTGCTGCGCCGCACAAAGGAAACCGAGCTTGCCGAGCAGGAAGCCAAGCGCAAGGAGCAGGAGCTGGTTGCCACGGTAAACAAGCAGGCCGATGCCGACCGTTACCGCCAAGAGCGTTTAGCCGAAGCCCGTAAATTTGAAGAAGTAACCCGCGCCCAAGCCGAAGCGGAAAAAGTAAAACTGGAGGGTGTAGCCCGCGCAGAAGTAGTGCGCATGGAAGGGCAAGCCCAAGCGGAAGCCATTCGCGTAAAGGGTATGGCAGAGGCGGAAGTTATCCAGCACCACGGGCAAGCCGAGGCGGAAGCCATGATGAAAAAAGCCGAGGCGTTTAAGCAATATAACGACGCGGCGGTTATTCAAATGATGATTGAACGCTTACCCGAAATCGCCAAAAACGTTGCCGAACCCATTTCCCGTACGGAAAAAATGGTGGTTATCGACAATGGCGGCGGCGCAAACGGGGGTAAATCCGGCGCATCAAAGGTGGCGGGCTATGTGACCGACATCATGGCGCAGTTACCCGATACCGTAGAGGCGCTAACGGGCGTAAACCTCATAGACGTACTAAAGGGCGCGACCGGCGGGAAATCTGCCGGAAATGCTACGGTAGAAAACATTATTGAGGCGATAGGCGCAAAGTCAAAAGAGGAAAAGGCGAAAGATTTGAAAAATTAAGGCCGTGGGCGCTGCCCGAATCGAATGCTGCGCATTCGATATGCTCCAAAACCTGAAGCCCGCACACGCGGGCTTCGTTGTTTATAAGGCAAGTAACAGGCAAAGCGCAAAAATAAAGTTTTTTGCCACGGTTTATGCTATACTCCCGTTGGTGTTCTTATGAAAATCTTCAAAAGCATCTTCATATGCCTCATCTTCGCCCCAATCATAATATTATCGGGCTGCTTTGCCTTGCCTGTGGAAGAGGACATCTTGCTCCCCGCTTTTTTCGCAATGCCCGAGCCGCCCCCGTGGCGCACGGCGTTAGTTTCGCGCGGGGACGTGGTGCTGTTTTCCACGGTTTCGGCATCGCACCAGCCCGCGCGGGAGGAAGTACTGCGCTTTCCCGTATCGGGCGCACTGGTTACGGGCATTTATGTGCATGTGGGGGACGCGGTAGCGGAGGGTGATATTGTGGCATCGCTGGACAGGTCCGGCGTTGCAGACGACTTGGAGCGTATAACGCGCGAGGTTTCGCGCTTACAGCTTCGCATCACGCAGTTGAATGAACGGCACACGCATACCTTATGGATGGCGGAGCTTACGGATATTCCCGTAGACGATTCTTTTTACATAAACCAACGTGCGGATTTGCTGGTGGATTTGCAAATGCTGCAAATGGAACTGGATTATTTACAACGGCAGTATGAAAGCCGTCTAATACGCGCAACGATGGACGGTGTTGTTTCGCGCGTGATTACATTTGCGGAACGTATGACCAGTTCATTTGGGCATCATGTTGCCACCATTTCCGACCAAACGCTTTCTGTTTTTGTGGTAGCAACGCGGGAAGCGCAAATTATGTACGTCGGTGAACGGTTTGAAATGGATATCGCAGGTACAGATGTGTGGGTAGAAGTGGTAGACCCCGAGGAATGGGGCATTGAACGCCCCGAAACACCATGGATAGAAGCCGTGCTGGTAGCAGACGACACAGGCGCGATTTTTGCCCCCAACGCCATTGGGCGTATTCATGCTGTATTTGGCACGGCATATGACGTAATGCACATACCGCGCACGGCGGTTTACTACGTAAATGGGCAGCACTTTGTGTATGTACTGGAAAATGGGCTTCGGCGCGTGCGCACCGTAGTGATTGGCTTGGAAGGCACGGTTTATACTGAAGTTATTAGCGGTCTAACTCTCGGCGAGGAGGTTGTGATATGAAAATCCTTGCCGCTGTGTTATTGCTTTTTCTTCTTACCGCGTGCGGGACACAGCCGCCCGTTGGGCATTCGGAAGGGCCACCCTTGGTTTCCCCCGTTTTGGGGCGCGTAGCCTCCGCATATGCGGAATTTGGCAACGTAATAGAAGTACAACTGCTGGATGGCATGGTACGCGTAGGTACGCAATCGCTTTTCTTTGGCGTAAACGGCTATCGGTTTGACCAATTTCATGTATACTCGGGGGAAAGTGTGTATGCGGGGCAGCTTCTTGCTACACTGTATACCCCTCGGCAGCGCGAGCAATTGGAAAACCAGCAAATACACGTAGACCGTCTATACCGCACCCATGCGCTTGCCGCCGAACTTTGGTACATAGAATATGAACTTCTGCGCCTGCGCTATAACGAGCAATTGCGTATAGCCGCCGACACGTTAGATACATCTGCCATGGACGCCGCCCAACGCCTGTACCTTGAAATTGACCGTATGCGCCTTCTTCGCGGACAAGAAGAAACATGGCAGCAACTCGAACGTGCCGACGCCAACGCCCGCTTGCAGGAAATCCGCGGCGGCTTGCAAGGTACGGAATTGCTCGCCCCCTTCGATGGGGTAATTACCTATGTCACAGCCATTCCCCACGGCACGTTTATAGATACGGCAACGCGCATTTTATTTATCGCGCCCAATGACGCGGAAAAAAATGTGGAGCTTATCCATGGCACACTGCCCGCGCGGGCGCGTATACAACGCATTTACAGCGAAATAAACGGCGCAAGCATTCCCTTGGAATACATTCCAATCACCATGGAAGAAGCGGCATACAATACGCTTCATGGGCTTCCTCGCCGCACGTTGTTTAAACTGCCGCAGAACACAAGCGTGCCCCTTGGCGCAAGCGTGCGCATTTTTGTGTACACCACATACCGGCAAAATGTACTGCGCATTCCCGCAAACGCCTTGGTAGGCTTGGGCATTAATGCTTATGTATACCGCAACGAGAACGGCACGTGGCAGCCCGTACACCCTACATTTGGCGCACGCACAACGGCGTTTGTTGAAGTGCTTTACGGTTTAGCGGAAGGGGATGAAGTTCTTGTTAACTAAACTGTGCTTTATCGCTGTAATGCTGCTTGTCTTATCCGCATGCGGCAGGCAAACTTCACTTGCCCACGAAGCCACGCTCGAAGATGCCATTCAAGCGGGGTATATCGTTCGGTTTGACCATGAAATGGTACAACCTACTACAGATGTAGCGCAAGCCCGCTACCGCACCTTATCGCAGTCAACAATCCATATTCTGACGCCCACGTATATTACGCAACGGGATTTATTTTTTACCGCTACCGACCGCCCCCTAGCCGCAATGCACGTAGAACGCGGCACGCGCGTACAAGCGGGCGATGTACTCGCCGAACTGGAACCCCTAGACCCCGAGGAAGCAGAGCGTTTGTTTATTCGCCAACAAAACGCGCGCATTGAACTAGAGCGCTTTGAACGGGAATTTACCGCCGAACGCGACCGTCAATTGGGCGAATTGGAAGAAACGCGCCTAACTGTAAACGCAGCAAGCGATGATGAGTGGTACGCCTTAGCCCTCGACTTTACGCGGCGCGAAATTCAGCACGAGCAATTTCTGATTAACCACACGCAAACCCGCGAAGGGCTTACCCGCAATTTGCAAGATATAAATGAACAAATTGCGGGTGACCAAATTCTTGCGCCCTTTGACGGCGTGGTGATGTTTCATAATCCCCTTGCGACAGGCGAAATGGTACGCGGCTGGCCGCGCATGGTTACGCTGGCAGGCGAAAAATCACTTTTCCTTGTACCTAACGAACGCGCTACAGTATTCCGCTACGGCGATGTTTTGCCCGCAATTATGTTTATCCCCCCCGATATACGCATCCCCTTTTACGCACAAGTAGTCAACGACGCGTGGAGTACGGGCAACCGTAACAATATGACATACCTGCTTGCGCCTTTGGATTGGGATATTTTACACACCGCATTGTATGAACACGAAGCCGACATCGCCATGCCCGCACCGCCGTCTTTTATTGCAGAAACCCGCCTTTCCGTAACAGTACTTTCCGTGCCTGACGCGGCAATTTTTACATTAAACGACCGTCATTTTGTGTATATATATGAACGGGGCTACCGCAGGAGGCAAGACGTAATCATCGGTATTCGCGCCAACTGTACCGAAACGGGCGAACCCCGGCGCGAAATCCTTGACGGCTTACACACAGGGCAACAGGTGGTGATACCCCAATGACGGGCTTCCTTCTGCGCAAAATGTGGAAACGCCGTTGGCTTATCCTATGCTTGCTGATGGGCAATATTCTGCTTGTGGGTACAGTTTCCGCTACACCTATGTTTAACACGGCAACCATGACGCGCATGTTACGCCGCGACATGCAACTTATGCAAGCGCACCTTAATGCATTCCCCGCGCAGCTACGTTTAACCTATGTATTTAACCAAATAGACGAGGAACACCGCATCACGGCATACCAAGCCAACCGCGACTACTGGCTGCCCCTTATGCTGTACGAAGTTGGCATACCCGTTTATCGTGAATTGCGGACCTACCGCATGGGGCGCTGGGTTTTCCAACCCGTTGTCCAGCGCGAGGCACACCCGCGTACACGAAATACGCACCTTGCAGGCATAACCAATTTTGCCGAATTAGTTACCCTTACCTACGGGCGGCTTCCCCACCCTGCCGTGCAGGAGGGCAATGTTATTGAAGTGCTGGCAAGCGACATTGCCCTGTTTAACATGAATATTCTCACCGATGAATTATTGCAGGTCGTAGACATTCACCACAATTACCCCGAACGGCATTACTTCCTGCGTGTAGTGGGCATATACAAGCCCGCCGAGGGCGCGGAACTAATATGGAATACGCTGCATATCAATCATGCGGATACGCTCCTCATTCATGAAGACCTTGTGCATCATTACATTATCCCCAATTATCATTCCGAATTTCGCCTAACCGCGCAATGGGTATACGTGCTTAACGCCAATGCAATGTCCAGCGCACGCACTGCCCGCTATATGAACGCAATCGACACCCAACGCACACGCTTTGGCGGTTTTTTTATCGAAACCATTGGCGCTCGGCTGGAGCATCACGCTCAACAAACTCAGCAGCTTGCTACCACACTGTTGGTTTTACAATTACCCATATTTATTATGCTTGCACTTTATATTTACATGGTAAGCCGTCAGATTTTGCAGCTGGAGCAAAACGATATTTCTGTAATTAAAAGCCGCGGCGCAAGCCGCGGGCAAATATTAGGATTGTATATTATGCAGGGGTTGTTTATCGCCGCAGTTTCGTTACCTGCGGGGTTACTGCTTGGCGTGGGAATATGCCGTCTGCTTGGTGCTTCCAACGGGTTTATGGAGTTGGTGCAGCGCGCACCGCTTCACATAGAAATTACGGGGGAAGTATTAATTTACGCGGGCGCGGCATTGGCGTTCTCATTCCTTACCATGATTTTGCCCGTAATCCGCTTTTCGAAAGTAACGATTGTTGACCATAAACGCACCAAATCGGGCAAACCGCGCAAGGCGTTGTGGCAACGGTATTTTTTAGATGTGCTGTGCTTAGGCATTTCCATTTACGTGGTGTACAACTTTAATTTGTACCATGACCAAATGGCGGAAACTATATCTACCGAGCGTGGTTTTGACCCGTTTTTGCTGCTTGCGTCATCGTTATTTATTATTGGCGCGGGTTTGCTGTGCTTACGCATTTTCCCGTACATTGTGCGCAGTGTGTACTGGCTGGGCAAGCGCTTTTGGTCGCCAAGCGTATATGCGTCGTTTATTAAGGTGATACGCTCGGCGGGGGAAGAGCAGTTTATTATGATTTTCCTCATATTTACACTGGCGGTGGGCATTTTTAGCGCACAGGCGGCACGCACACTAAACTTAAATTACGAGCACGAAGTACGCTACATAATGGGCGCGGATATCGTATTCGAAGAACGCTGGGCGGACAATACTATTGTAACCGCGGGTGGTATACTCGAGTTGCCCCCAAATACCACCCACGCCTACCGCGAGCCCAGCTTCGAGCGCTTTACCCAATTTGAAGAAGTCGCCGCCATTACGCGGGTGCTGGTTGGGCACAATCGGCAAACATCACAATCCCAAGCGGGTACTGTAAATACAGTACTTATGGGCATTGAAGCCGACAGCTTCGGCAAAGTAATATGGTTTAGGGACGATTTGCTGCGCACGCATATAAATCACTATCTTAATGCGCTCGCAGTTAACCCAAGCGGCGTACTCCTCTCCGCTAATTTCCGTGCTATGGGCTTAGAAATCGGCGACCGCTTTAATATACCGCAGGAGCACCCCTTCCGCCCTGCCACCATCGCGCAATTTGAGGTGATTGGCTTTGTAGAGCACTGGCCGTCATTCCAAAACATACAGCTGCGGGAATTGCACACAGGTGTTTATTTTGAAGAAGAGCAGTTTCTTGCCGTTGCAAACCTTGGATTTTTACAAAATGAATGGGGTACGACCCCCTACCAAGTATGGATGCGCACCTACGAAGAAAGCAGTGCCTTTTTTGCCGAATTTGTGGAAGAGCATCGCCTGCCCATGTCCACCGTGCGCAGTGCGCCTTCCGCCCTTGTTACTGTACGCACCAGCCCCATTGTACAAGGTACAAACGGTGTGCTTACGGTTAATTTTTTAATTACACTGCTGATTTGCTTCTCGGGATTTTTAATATACTGGATACTTTCCATTCGTTCCCGCGTTTTGCAGTTTGGCATTTTCCGCGCCATGGGCATGAGCATGGGCGGAGTCATACGCTTGCTGATTAACGAGCAAATCTTCATAACGCTTACATCGCTGGGCATTGGTGCGCTGGTAGGGGAACTTGCCGCCCGCAACTTTGTACCGCTCATTCAGCTCTCCTACTCTGTAGCACAGCGCCCAATCCCTTTGCTGGTGGTTGTAGAACTGCGCGACTATATTAATCTGTACAGCGTAATGGGTGTAATGATAATTTTGTGCCTAATTATATTGTTTACACTGGTAACGCGTATGCGCGTAGCGCAAGTGTTAAAGTTGGGGGAGGACTAACATGGAACGCATTAGCAAGGAAAATTATTATCTTGATATTGCACAGACGGTGGCGTCGCGCAGCACATGCTTACGGCGTATGTATGGTGCGTGCATTGTAAAGAATGATATTATCGTTTCTACAGGGTATTGCGGCGCACCGCGCGGAAGGCAAAATTGCTGCGACCTCGGTTACTGCCTGCGCATAAAAATGGACATTCCCCGCGGGGAACGGTATGAAATGTGCCGCAGCGTGCATTCCGAGGCGAACGCCATTATTGCAGCCCCGCGCGAGCAAATGCTAAACGCCGTTATGTACCAAGCCTGTATAGATGTAGAAACGGGCGGGCTTGCCGTAGATATCGACTCATGCCAAATGTGTAAAAAGCTCATTATAAACGCGGGGATAGATACCGTAGTTTACCGCATCACGCCTATTGAATACCGTATCATTCAGGTAACCGACTGGATAACCAACGACGACAGCCTGGGCAAAATCGGGTATTAGTGTAAAACCTATCCCGCGTTTTATCGTTATTTACAACGAGGTGATTTTATGAAAATTTTACTATCCGCGGCATTACTTTTTATCCTTTCTGCGATTACGGCGTGCGGCGGCAGTGAAACGGAAGAAGATGTGTACGAACCATACAACCCGCCCACTGTATACACGATAATACATGCCGAAGCACCCGGCGAGCCCGAATTCCCTACCCCACCTGAGGGCTTTCACCTATACATTCCCGCCGACAGCATTACCCCCACGGGCTTATATTTGCAAATGATAAACAATAGCGATGAATATTTTTTCCGCGGCACGACATTTACCATACAGCAGTGTATAAACGGCTTATGGAAACAAGTCCCCTTCCTTGGCATGGTTGGGTGGAACAGACCGTTGATTCACATTCCGCCGCGCACCACACAAAGCCAGCAAGTAAATTGGACGCACATGCACGGCATTCTCCCCGTAGGTACATACCGCTTTGTGCGGGAATTTTCCTGCGGCAACGCACTGCGCCTCGAGCCGTGGCAGGAATATTACATCGTCTTCACCATTGGGGACGAATGGGCAAACTTCGAAGAGGAATGGCAGCAAATACTCATCGAACGCGCCAACATTATCGAAGCCCGTTTTGCGGGGCTGGACGTGGAAATTCACAGCTACAATACATTTAACATGCACTTTACATTAACCAACAACAACGCGACGTATGCATATTTTATTGACAGCATTTTTGTTACGTGGTTTAGGGAAACGCAAAACGGCACAGACAGCGATACGGTATACCGCGCCTTCCCCAACGGGGAATGGCTGGGCATGGGCGAATCATTTACCGCAGTACTCGATTGGAGCGACACGCGCATACAACGCCCCGAAGCGGAACGCACCTTCCGCTTAGAAATTAACGTTACCGTAGATGCCGACTACACCGATGAAAGCCTGCGCTTTCAAATGCCCGGACCGTACCACGGCATGTGGCACCGGATAACGGCGGAGTTTGACGTGTAAAAATTTTCCATACAAAAAAAAGTTGACAAAGAAAGTTAGCCTGTGCTAACATAACCTTTGGGTTAGTGACAGCTAACTTTTTTCACGCAAATTTTCGTGCAAAGGGGCACACCCGCTGTGGCATATTGCAAAAAACATTGGAAGCGGATTGTTATTGTTGCGGCGTTTATTGTGCTTACGCTTCTTTCGTTGGAGGTGGGGGCAATGGCTGAGGTTTCCCTTCGGTCGTTTGTGCTTTCGTTTTTTAATGACGATGAACTTTCGCGTTTTATCTTTTTACATAGCCGACTGCCGCGCACATTGGCGGTCATTATTTCTGCGGCGGGGTTAAGCGTTGCGGGATTAATCATGCAAGCGATTAGCCGTAATAAGTTCATGTCCCCTACTACGGCGGGCACAACCGACGCGGCGGCACTGGGCTTGCTTATTTCGTTTATTTTCTTCGGAAGGCTGCCCAACTTGGCGCAAGCAGGTTTTGCGTTTGTGTTTGCGTTGTTGGGCACGCTCCTTTTTACGGCGGTAATAAATCGGCTAAAAATCCGCGAAGTCGTATACATTCCCCTACTCGGCATGATGTACGGGGGCGTACTGGGTGCGGTGGCGACTACCCTCGCCTTCCAAACCGAATCGCAGCAGATACTTAACCAATTTAATATGGGTACGTTTGCGCGGCTTGGCAATTACGACCTTGTGTACATCGTAATTGTGCCGTTAATTGTGTCGGTGATATACGCAACCAAGTTCAGCATTATAGGACTGGGCGAGGATTTTGCAAAAAACCTTGGCTTAAATTACAACCGCGTGGTAATGCTGGGGCTGGTGATGGTGGCGCTGATAAGTGCTTCTACCTTTGTTGCCGTGGGACCATTGCCGTTTGTGGGGTTGATTATCCCAAATATGGCTACGTCCTTTTATGGGGATAATCTCAAAAAGTCAATTATCGACCTTATGTTATTCGGTGCGGTATTTGTGCTTGCATGTGATATCGCCAGCCGCCTAATCATTCACCCGTTTGAAATGAACGTGAGTGTAACTATAAGCTTGGTGGGCGGTGCGGTATTTATGGTGTACTTGATAAGGGGGATGTATGGTGGCAAGGCTCGTCAAACCGCGTAACATCCGTATAATGGCGGTGCTTACGTTATTGCTTGCGCTTATTGCGGGGGCAACTGTTTTGTATATCTATTCCCGCACGTATGCGAATGCAAACCGCTTGGGCTTAACCATGCACCCCGCCGCTTTTGAAAGCATAATGGCGCGCATTCGCCCTGCTATGATGTCTATGATAGCTGCATCTGCCGTGCTTGCGGTGGTGAGTTTATCGTTTCAAACCATTGTACGCAGTCGGGTGCTTACGCCTTCTATGATTGGTTTCGACTCTATTTTTGTGGGCACACAAACGGTACTGGTGTTTGTGTTTGGCGCGTATTCCGTATGGTTTCAAAACCCGTATGTAAACTACGCAATTACGGCGGGGGTAATGATACTTACCTCGTTTTTGATGTTTAGTTTTATTTTGCGCAGCAGCAAGAATAACGTGATATTTCTGCTTATGTTTGGCTTGGTGCTTTCGGGCATTGTGGGTAGCGGTACGCGCTATTTGCAAGTGATTATGAACCAGAGCGAATTTTTTCATGTACAGGCCGCCACCATGGTAAACGTGAATAATATTAATACAAATATTGCAAATATCGCCTTCCCTATTATGGCAATCGTGGTGGGTGCAATTTTGTGGCGACACAGGCGCTTAGATGTTATGGCACTTGGCCCGGACCAAGCAAAGGGGCTGGGTATCCCCTACGAGCGGGAATTGCGTATTCATTTAATCCTTATCGCCGTGGGTATGAGCGTTGCAACGGCACTTATCGGCTCGTTGACGTTCCTCGGGCTACTCGCCGTAAATGCCGCGCGGGAAGTATTAAAAACCCATAAGCATTTACCGTTATTCTTTGGCTCGTCGCTAATGGCAATTCTTACGCTGGTGGCGGGGCAAGCGGTGATGGAATTATTGCAAGGCGCAGTACCCGTTACGGTAATTATTAACCTTGTAGGCTGTACCTACATTTTCTACCTTGTGTTAAAGGAGAACAAAACATGATAGAAGTAAAAAACATAAGCCAATCCTACGGCAAAAACGCAGGGGAAACACTCACCAATATTAGCCTTACCGTGCGGGAGAAAACCATCACCGCATTGGTGGGCGCAAACGGCGCGGGTAAGTCTACGCTCCTTTCCGTAATGACCAATCTACTGCCCGCCAAAAAAGGCTCGGTGTCCATTAATGGTACAGACGTACGCAAAATTAAAACCGCGCAAGTAGCGCGGCAAATTGCGTTTTTAAAGCAGACGCACCAGCTTTCCATCAAAATTACGGTGCAGGATTTGGTGGAATACGGGCGCTTCCCCCATTGCGGCGGGCGTTTAAAAGACGCCGACCACGAAAAAGTAGCCGAATGCATAAAATATATGGATTTAGGCGATTTGGCGGAAAAATACCTGGACGAAATTTCCGGCGGGCAGCGCCAGCGTGCCTTCATTGCCATGATATTGGCGCAGGACACGCCGTACATTTTCCTGGACGAGCCACTTAATAACTTGGACATCAAATATTCCGTAGAAATGATGAAAATCGTGCAAAAGCTGGTGGAGCAGTTGGGCAAGACCATCGTAGTTGTACTACACGACATCAACTTTGCTGCCGCCTATGCGGGGCATATTGTCGCCATGAAGGACGGGCGCATATATAAGGAAGGAACACCTGCCGAAGTAATTACCCCCGAGGTGCTTAACCCCGTATTTGACCATAACTTCCATATCGCTGACCACGACGGGAAAAAGGTGTGCTTGTATTATGATGATAATGCGGCGGGAGAATAGTTTGCGCCAAACGACAAAACGGAATTTAATCGCTTTTCAATCTTTATTAAAAAATTTTCAAAAAAGTGTTGACAGGGAAAGTTAGTCTGTGCTAACATAAGACCAGTTAGCGATGGCTAACTTTTTTACCGCCCGCGAGTTAGCCACGGCTAACCCCATGGGACACTAACATAATATAAACCAACCGGTAACAATCTGTTACCGGTTGAAAAAGGAGAAGAACCATGAAAAAAGCATTTTTAACCCTCGCTGTGGTTGCTGCCGCAGTATTTACCCTCACCGCCTGCGGAAGCGGTAGTGAAGCATCCGCCCCCCCGCTGGCGCAGCCCCCTGCCCCACCCGTAATCGAAGCCCCCGCAGCGGAGCTTCCCGCAGAACGCCCCCGCGAACTCGTGACCATTACCGACTTCAACGGCAATATAGTACAGGTGCGCCAAAATCCTTCCATCGTAGCCGTTTACGACTGGGGCGTGTTAGACATTATGTATAACGTAGGGCTTGAAAATTTCGGCATCGAAACCCTAATTTTGCCGGACCCCAGCGGCATTCCCGCAGTACTGGCAGGGGTGCGCAACATCGACGGCATTCAAATTGTTAACGGCGGCACCCTCTTCTACGTAAACTGGGACGTACTGGACATTGTACAACCCGAGCTGATTATCCTTGGCGCCCGTTCCTTTGGCATGAATGCCCAGGGCGACCGTCTTAGTGCCGAAGATAACGCCGCATTCCGCGCCGATACGGAAGAACGCTACGCCGATACTTCCTTTATTCGCCTAACCATTAACGCACAAGTTTCCGACCTGATTAACGACATGCGCGACAATGCGTACGCCCTTACGCAAATTTGGCCCCACATGACGGATGCAATTTTAGGCGAGTTCTACGAAATTGAAGCGGGCATGGCGTATGTAAACGCGGTGGCGTCGGCTTCCGACTACACCGTGGCGTTCCTAATGATGACGACCCCCACCAACTTGAGCCTGTTCCTGGACGGTAGCCGTATGGGCATGGTGTATGATGAATTTGGCTTCTCCCCCGCGACCACGGCAGAGGATATTGGCTTGTTTAGCGACCAACACGGCTTCGAATCCCGTGCGGAATTTATCCTTGCCCTTAACCCCGACATTATCCTGCTCCTTGACCGCAACGAAATGAATGACAACATCCCCCAATCTGCAGGCTACGAAGCCCTAAACAACGACCCCATCATTCGCCGTACCAATGCCTATTTGAACAACCGCATCTTTGCCCTGTACCCCCAAGAATGGTACACCGTGGTAGGCGGCTTCGGCTCGGCACGGCAAATGATTGCATGTATGATGAATGTCATTGAAAGTATTCGGTAATAACAAGTAATTCTTCCTTGCTACCCCACCTTTCGCAAAACCCTTTGCCTATTATGTTATACTGGCAAGGGGTTTTGTAATTTAGGGGGAGGAAAATATGAGCAGTATGGGAAAATTTTTACTTGCAGCGCTTATTGCCTTTATGTTCTTGTTAACGGCTTGCGGTAGGCAAGCCAGCGATTATGAAGCAACAGGGGGTTCTTTCATTTACCTCGCAAATGATACCGAGCACGAAACCGTAAAACCGCTTGATACAATACCAAATGACAAAACACTTCCCACATCAAACTGCCCAATCTTAGATACATTCGCCTCATTTATACTATCGCACCACACCCCCATCTACGACATATATTACGGCGAAGCGGTTTCGGACATTAGCCGTTTTGCCATTGTTGATATGAATGGGGACGGTGTACCGGAAATTATTTTGGAACATTTCATTATCGGTCACGGGTTTCCGCACGCGCGCACGGTGCTTCATTATTATAATGGGGAAATTTATTCCCATTGGTTTACCACCCGCGGTATGCAAGGGTTAAGAAAAGGTGGCACGTTTACAATCGGTGGCGGCGCAGGCTGGACGACCCTCTCGCAACTGGCGTTTGCAAGCGGAGAAAGTCAAATCATCGCATTAGCGCATTCCGAAACCGCTCCAATTTATGATGGTGCATGGGAAATGAAAGGGCTTTACTTCATTAACAACCAGCCCGCTTGTGAAGAATCATTCCATCATCTATTAAATGCGCATTTTGAGAAAGAATATGCCGAATGGCATACATTTCATTGGGATTCAATCCATGTTGACTTTATCGCACCATGGGAATATGAATGGACAGGCGATACGTGGTCGCAGATTAGCGAGGAATTTATTCCTATTTATGCGGTAGAAAATAACTGAGGTGGACGTTTGTTTAACCTAGATTCCATTAGTTTTACTTGGGGCTTTGTATGTTCCTTGGAAATGTTGCTTATCGCCTTGTTTTTCGTTCCCCCGATTTTCGGTTATATTATACTGCAAGTGATTTTATTCATCACACCTACGGCAACAACAAAGGAGCGTTGTTAATGCTTAACGTCCTATTCCTCGGCTTGGTCAGTTTTTTCATAGACCTAAGCACCCACATGATTTACCCTCTTGTGCCGTTGTTTCTCGTTTCTTTGGGCGCAACACCCATTCTTATCGGCACAATCGAAGGCGTGGCAGAAAGTGCGGCAAGCTTGTTAAAGGTTTTCAGCGGGCATATAACCGACCGCATTCAACGCAAGAAATGGCTCGCCTTCGCGGGGTACGTACCCGCGCTGGTGTACAAGATTGTGTTGCTGGTTGCCACAACCTGGGTGGGCGTTTTCGCCGCGAAGATGATTGACCGCATCGGCAAGGGTATTCGCACCACCCCGCGTGATGTGCTGATTGCCGAAAGCGGCGGCAAAAAGAAGCTGGGTGGTGCGTTTGGCTTACATAAAATGCTGGATATGCTGGGCGTGGGCGCGGGTATTTTGCTTGCCTTCTTTATCATGCGCAGTGTTGGGGAAGATTTTGACGGCTTCCGCCGTATTTTTGCCATTGCGATAATTCCATCGGTGCTGGGGCTTGCCATGTTCGCCTTCATTCGCGAGAAGAAAGAGCCCCGCGAAATAAAGACCCGCGAACCATTTTGGCAAAATATCCGCCAAATTGACGGGCGGTTAAAGCTGTATCTTGTAGTGGTTTTCCTGTTTACGCTGGGCAATTCTTCAAATGTATTTTTACTGCTGCGGGCGCAAAACATCGGATTTACCGCAAGCGGTGTAATTTTGCTGTATTTCCTGTATAGTATTACCACGTCATTGCTTGCACTGCCCATGGGCAAATTATCCGACCGCATTGGGCGGCGGGGTTTGCTCGTGTGCGGGTATTTTCTGTTTGCGTTGTGTTATATTGGGTTTGCGTTTGTAACGCAACGGTGGATGGTCGTAGCCGTTTTTGTACTGTACGGCATGTACACGGCATTTATTTCGGGCGCGGAAAAGGCATATGTAGTAGACATTGCTCCGCCCGAATTAAAAGGCACAATGTTGGGCTTGCAAGCCACGATTGCGGGCGTAGCGTTACTGCCCGCCAGCATTATCGCAGGCGTATTATGGGAGCGGATTGACCCCGCCGCAACGTTCATTTTTGGCGCAAGCATGGCGTTGTTTGCAGGAATTATACTTTTTGCGGGAGCGCTCCCGCTTTGGAAAAAAGGAGAGAAACCGAATGGAAAATAAGAAGCTAATCCGCGAAAAAGACGGCATACGCGTATACCGCGACACGCATGAAAATGCGCCAGCCGTAACAAAATATTTCGACAAAACCAGCGACCGCCGCGAAATTTGCAACTACCTAATGCTGCAACGGCTGGGCATTCCCACCATAAAGGTGCTGCACCACGGCGAGGATTTTATCACGCTGGAGGATATAAACGCCTCCCCCACGTGGCGGTTGGGCACAGCGGATGACTTAGCCGACGCCGCTGTAGCAAAAAGCCTGGCGCACTGGTATTTCACATTGCACGAAAACGGCACAAACGCGGCGCAGCGTAATGGGCTGTACTTCGAATACAACCAACTCACCCGCGATAACTTAAACATCCTTCGGCAAAAATTCCCCGAAGGGGCAGAGTTGCTGGATTATGTACTGGCTAAATACGATGCGTTTGCGGAAATGGTAGCGCACCCAACCTGCACCCTCACCTACAACGATTTTTACTGGACAAACCTAACCGTGCGCAAGGACAAACAAGCAGCAATGATGTTCGACTATAATCTGTTAGGCAAGGGCTGGCGCGCTTCCGACATACGGAATGTGACAAGCGCTCTGTCAAAAGAAGCAAATATTGCGTTTACACAAGAATATTCGTGCCTTTTCACCAAAAAACACGGTCATGACCGCAGTAAAATTGAACAAGAAGAAACCCGCATAAATGAACTTGCCGCGCCGTTGTTTGCACTATACACCGCATTTGTAGAACGCGACCCCTTCCCCACATGGGCGGAGGATGACCGCCAAAACGCGGTGAATGGGACGTTGCTTGCAGTAGCACGGGGGTTATTGTAGCTCCCACTCCCCCGCCAGCAACCCATAGCACAACTCATCATACCTTTTCCCGCGGAAATACACCGCCTTGCGCATTCTGCCTTCCGGCGTAAAACCCGCCTTTTCCAGTGCCTTTTGCGCGGGAAGATTAATTTCCAGCGTTTCGGCAGTGATGCGCTCTAAGCCAATGTGATTGAAACCATAGTTCAAAATAAGCCGCAACGCCTCTGTGCCGTAGCCCTTGCTGCGGTATTTTTCTTGTGAAATACCAATGCCAACAGAGCAAGAACGGTGCTTGTCGTTGATGCCCTGCAATGCAACATCACCAATTACCGTGCCATCGTTTAGGAAAATACCCAGCCGAATATTCACATTATCGCGCAGAAGCTGCTGAATTTCCTCATACCATGCGTTAGCGTTTTCCAACGAGCCGCCGAACAGAAAGGGTTCTACGGGGTTGGCGAAGTCGTACTCGTTGTCCTCATAAATTTTGGCGCAGTCACCGCGCTCTAAGGCAGCGAGGTAGATTTGGTCGCCTTGTAGTTTTACGTTGGGCATGGGTTCTCCTTATTCAACAAATTCAACGGTTTGCGTACCGTCGGTGTGGTTGGTTATGATATCTTTTATGCGATAAACACCGTCAACGATAACTATGGTGCGTTCCCGCGTTTGCCGCAAGACCAATTCGCCATTGATTAGGTCATAACTACGCCAATCAAACAACCCTTGTGAAATGCGGGTGGTGGTAAGAATACGCCCACCCCCCGCCCATGGGTCAGACCCGAGTGTTACTGTGGCGAAGTTGCTTAGTTCCCGCAGTCCTTCGTGGGGAACGAATAACCGCGCTTCTTCGTCCCACAGCCAAAAATAGTGTGGGGCGTTCATCAAAGAACCGCCCGTGTTTTGGTGTAATTGCATGATGATATTCCCGTCGAGGAGATTTACGACGTTAAAATTAAGGGGATTCCCATCGTTGCGGTGGGGTTCCCAGCCAAAAAGGGGCGGATTGTTGTAACTCACACTTAACCCCGTTATTTCCTGTGTTTCATCACTGTCTATGCCCTCGATTTCTATGCTTATATGCACTTCGTAATTTCTGCGAGTGGCGTTGGGCGCGGAAAGCAGTTGCGCGTCCATATTTACCGCTTGCCATACGTGCGTCTCGTTTGGGCGGAAACCAAGGCCGATGTGACGGCGCATGGGGAAAAATTCACCTTCGTAGTAAGTATAATCTACGCTTGTTCCGCCGTAGAAATTGCGTTGCCACACCCGAACGGATTGGCTTTGTGCATCGGCATGTAGCTCCGACGCAACGCCCAATGCAGTGAGCTGATGATGCAAAACAAATTGCCCAAGGGAAGCGTCCCACAGCCAGAAGTATTCAAAAGCCAGCAAACCGCCTACACCATCCTGCCAACGGTGAAGGCGCATGTCTAAATACCCATCGAAATTATAATCGTCGAAGGATAATGTACCCTCGAAGCCGATAAGCAACGCACTTTGGGCGAGATTTTCGATAATTTGGAAGGGTTCACCGTTTTCATCGCAGATAATAAGGGTAACTGCCCGTGGTTGCGGAAAGGAATAATAACCCTGTTCCACATAATCGCCTAAAATGTGGGTTACGGTAAACACGGGCATGGTGGGGTGGATTTGTACGGGGGTGGTGAAGGTTTGGTAATTGTGCCATGGGTCAGGGGTGGGTTCTGGGGTTGGGGTTGGGGTTAGAATAGATGCTTGGTAGAATGGTTCTTTGTAGAGGGATTCTTCATTATAAATAGACGCACAGCTACAGGCGGTTAATAACAACAAAAGCGATAAGGCAAGCAATTTTTTCATGGTTGTTTACGCCCCTGCCCTTGCATAATACAACGATTGTTTAATGTCCTCTTCTTCAATATAAATATAATCGCGTCGAATGTGATTCGGTCGTAATGCATAAATTTTCCTCCTGTGTTTTTATGGTATCATTATATCAAATTATTTTTTGGAAGAAGGAACATTTATGGAAATTATTTTTATCAGACATGGCGAACCCGATTTGGTATTGCCGAGGTAAATTTCTGTACGCCCTACACCGTTCACTTTGATGAAAATTTTATAGGTTTCGACTGGACTTAACACGCATTATAATACTGCGCCTGCGCATTCCATAACTCATGGTACTTACCGTGGACCTCGCCTACCAGCGTATCGTGGTTACCCCGTTGAATAAGCTCGCCCTCGTGAAAAACGGCAATATCATCGCAGAAGCGGCAGGATGACAGGCGGTGCGAGATGAAAATGGCGGTTTTTTCAGCGACGGATTGGTTAAACATACTGTAAATTTCGTATTCTGCGATAGGGTCCAGGGCGGCGGTGGGTTCGTCCAGCACGATGAAGGGGGCGTTTTTATACAAGGCGCGGGCTAGGGCAATTTTCTGCGCTTCGCCGCCGGAAATTTGCGTGCCTTCGTCGTAGTCGTTGTACATATAGGTTTGCAAGCCGTTGGGCATGACGGCAACGCGGTCGGATAAGCCTACACGGCTTAGGGCGTTTAATATTGCGGGAGCGCTCCCATTCTGTGAAATAGAGGCATTGCCGCCTTCGTCACAAGCGATATTATCCGCCAGCGTAAAGGAGAAAATCTTAAAGTCTTGGAACACGACGGAGAAAATGGAGAGATATTCCCGCAGGTCGTATTTGCGGACATCTAAGCCATTGAGGGTAATTTCGCCTTCCGTTGGGTCGTACAGGCGGGTGAGGAGTTTTATCATGGTGGTTTTGCCGCTGCCATTCATGCCTACGATGGCGAGTTTTTGCCCAATGTGTAGTTTTAAGTTGAAATTCTTTAGGGCGTATCGTGTACTGCCCGGATATTGGAAGCTAACGTTGCGGAACTCAATTTCATATTCGCCGTCCCGTCTTTTTTCTATCGGGAGCGTTCCCAATGCTTGTTTGGTGGGCATTTCCATGAAGGCGAGCATACTTTGCACCTTATTGGTTTGGTCAACCAAACGGGCGTAGTAATTCGTCATATCAAAGAAGCGGTTTGCAAGCTGGTGAATGGTCCCCGCGTACAGCACCACACCGCCAATAGGGATAACCCCCGCCACCGCCCGCGCTACTACAAACAGATACGCGCCGATAAGCAATACTCCGCCCGAAAAACTATTCATAAACGCCGAACCTACCGCATATTGGGTAAATTTGCGCCCGAAGGCATTGTCGTGGGGAATGTCGGCATCCATGTGGTGCTTAAACACGGGTGCTGCACTGTAGATTCGCGCAGTTTTTAACAGTTGGGACATGGGATAGCCTATGATTTGCCACAAATGCGTGATGTGTTTTCTATCCATAAAACCGCCGTCCAGTAATTTATGTTGTTTCGCCATAAAAAAGCGCATATTAATCCACACAGAAAGCAAGGCGAAACCCATTAACCCTACCATTAACAGGGTTACGCCCCCTGCTCCGCTGTGTATAAAAAACGGCACAAGCATTACCAGTCCTACAATAAAGCCAAAAACACCGTCCAGCGCGTAGTACAAATAATAACTCATAGCATAGAAGCCGCCGCCCCAATTATTATCGCGTTGTATACGGTCGTTAATTTCTTTGATGGCGGGTCCGTCCAGCAGTTCATAGTCTACGTGCATGTATTTTTTGGCTTTTTCAAGGTACATGCGCTCTACGGCGTCACCCTCGCGTACACGGAAGATTTTATGGATAAATCGCTCCGTCCGCTCCAATACAAACCGCAGGGCGATAAAACCCAACGCTACGCGCAATAATTGGGCAAATTCCGCGCCTGTTACAAATCCGTTGAGGATATACCCGGTGACAAATAACGTAAGATACGGTTGCATTGCCCGCAATAACGCCATGGGGAATTGCAAAATCACCGCCCATTTATCCGTTTCGTACATGAACCGATACGCGCTGACGGCACCCTTTAACCCGCGTGGGAATACTTGTTTATCAAACATAATGCACCTCGTTTTCGTTGGGATTTTCTTTGTAATAATGGCTTTGCACTTCGTACATGTGGGCGTATTCACCGTTTTGGGTAATGAGGGTTTCGTGGTCGCCGTTTTCGGTAATTTTGCCGCCGCTTAGCATGAGAATACGGTCGCAGAAGCGTGTGCTTGCCAATCGGTGAGAGATGAAAAGCGCCGTCTTGCCTTGTGTAACCGCGTGGAAGCCCTCATACACCTCCGATTCTGCAATGGGGTCTAGTGCGGCGGTGGGTTCGTCCAGGATGAGGATGGGCGCGTCTTTGTACAGCGCCCGCGCAAGCATTAACTTTTGTTGTTGCCCGCCCGAAAGCACCAGCCCGCTTGCTTTAATATTTCTGTTCATGTACGCCTGCAACCCCTCGGGGTGGGCGGCAATTTCCTCATAGATGCCCGCGGTTTTTAACGCCTGTATGAGCCGTTTTTCATCATGTCGGTCGGGAGGGGTAAAGCCCACATTTTCCGCCACCGACAGCGGAAGCATACACATATCTTGGAACACCGCCGAAAACAGCGTATACAAGTCCGCACGTCGAAAGCGGTTTATATTGTGTCCGTTTAACAAAATTTCCCCCGCATCTGCCTTATAAAAACCGCACAGCAATTTTACGATGGTCGTCTTGCCCGCGCCGTTAGTACCCACCAGTGCCGCCTTCTCCCCTGCGTGGATTTTGAAGTTTACGCCGTCCAAAACGGGCGATGTTTCTCGGCTGTAGGAAAATTGCACGTCACAAAATTCGATTTCTACGGCTTTTCCCGATAAAATGTCGATATTTAGCGATTGCGACGGGTCGTCTTGGTTGGTGGATTCTAAGAAGCCGCGTACATCATTTACATGGGTATTCTCGCGCCGAAGAGTTAGCACATGGGTTATCAGCTCATTCAGCCAGCCCGAAAAACTGCCAATCGCCCCCATGAATAAGATAAATTCGGGCACGCTAATGTAACCCTGTGTTACCTGCCAAATGCAATAAGCATACGCCGCGCCGTCACGCGCCAGTCCCAGCACCCCTTGCAACGCACTTGCCGTAAAATAACGGTTGGCGATTTTGGTATACACAATAAATTTTGCCGCCATTAATTCTTTGCCCAGCCGCGTAAACAGTGACGATAAATTGTAAATGCGCATGTCTTTGCCTGCGCTTACGTCCCCCATGGCTTGCGTTAAATACCTGTGCTTCTTGCTTAGCGCGGCGGTATAATCGCGCTGGCTTTCTTCATATTCCAAGGGAATTTTATCCGTGAAATACCCCGCCGCCGCCAGCACCGCAAGCCCCACCAGCACCAGCGGGTGCAGCATGGCAAGTATCCCTACCAGAAACACGAAAGAGATACCGCCGCTCACCAGTCCCGCCATGGCATTGAACATTTGCTGGGTCGCGCCGTTATCTCTATAGGTAAAGTTTTTACGCGCTTTTTCGTACCAAGTTTGCCCTTCGGCGGTTTCCATCAGCCGATAATCGCAGTCCAGCGCCTTGAAGAAAAGCAGCTTCTGCCAAACGGTGCGCATCATATTTTGGAAGGGATATTTCCCCTGCTTCGCCACCGCGTCAATGATTTGCAACAGGGCAAACGCCCCCGCAAACCCGCCAAGGATAAGCAGTACCTCCCGCATTCCGCGTTCGGCAAGCAGCAAATCCACCGCCAGCACGGGAAGGTACAGCCCAAATAACGGCATTAACCCACCCGCCACCATTTGCAACAGGATAAGGAAAAATACGATTTTGTAATACCGCCACGCCATGCCCATCAAGTGAAGCATGTTGGCAGGGATAGAATAATTCTTTTGCGGGTAGGTCATAAACAGTCAACTCCTTGCGAAATTTATTTTTACACGAACATAATAAAACCCGCAAGGTAGTTTGCGGGCGCTTTGGCGCGAGTGGTAGCTGTGGTGGCATGAGTGGTAATTACAACGGCAACATCACCTCTGTAGCAAACGCGCCCTCCTCTGCTTGCCTATTCACAAACCCACCATACCTCTCCACAATCCCATCAATGCGCACCAGCCCGAAGCCATGTCCGGCTTCTTTTTTTGTGGTGAGGAATGTTTTGCCAAAATGCCCTGCACCATGCCGCACCTCCCCTGCCCGCGCATTGGAAACGGAGATGTATAACTGCCCCTTCAGCACATCTATGTACACGCGCAGCCAGCGTGCGGCGGGGTCGGCGATTTGCGCGTTGGCTTCTACGGCGTTATCCAGCAAATTGCCGATGATTACGCACAGGTCAATTTCGGAAATCGCCAACTTTTCGGGAACAATAGCTTTGGCATTCACCTTTATCTCCCGCGTGCGGGCGATGGAGATTTTCGAATTGAGTATCGCATCCGCCATCACATTGCCCGATTTTATGATTACATCCACCTGCGTTAAATCCATGGTTAGCTTGTCCAGGTAGGCGTCAATTTCTGCATATTGGTGCAGGTGCAAATGTGCCTTGAGCGCTTGCATATGATTGTGATAATCGTGCCGCCACGCCCGCATTTGCCCGTAGATATGCTCTACCTCGGTAATATGCGTGGTCATTAGCCCGTTTTGAAATTGCGCAATACGCTTGTCAATAATGGTTGCAAGCAACCACGAAATTAACCCCACACTACACACCTTCTTGTTTATAAAATTCAATGAACGCGCGGTTTACATCCGCATACATCCGCCGCGAAAGGGGCAATAGCGCCCCGCCCTCCAGTACCACGTCCGTTTTCGTAATGCGAAACACATGCCGCAGCCCCACAAGGTACGAGCGGTGGCAACGCACAAAGCCTTCCCCCAATTGCGCTTCCAGTTCGCTAATCTTGGCGCGGGTTTCCAATAAAGCGGGGGTACGTTTAACGTCCCCTGCCCCGCCGCGGGCACATAAAATTTTCATATAATGTGAGAAAGCTTCTACGTATATTATATCCTCAATTTTTACCCGCACCGCGCCTTCGTTGGTTTGCAGCAGCATCGTGGCTCCGCTTTCGCCGATACGCGCCACCGCCTTGTCCAATAGCGCGTGCAATTTCTCTTCGCTCACGGGCTTCATTAGATAGTGAAGGGCGTCCACCTCGTAGCCGTCTGCCATATACCGGGCATAACCTGTGATGAAAATTATCTGCGCACTTCCCCCACTCCGCCGTATTTCCCGCGCCAAGTCCATGCCGTCCATTTTTCCCATTTGAATGTCCAGCAACAAAATATCGGGCACAACTTCGCTTTCCAATAAAAACTGCTCCGCGCCGGCATACGCCGTAATTTCCACACAAAAACGACGCGAAGCCGCCCACCCCCGCACCAACGCGGTAAGGTAATCGACTTGCGCCGTTTCGTCGTCACATATTGCGATGTTGTACGTCATCGCACCAAATACAGGTACGCCATTTGTGTATACGGGTTCCACGCTACGGGCATTTCCAAAGCATCGCCCAGGGCGCGCATGGGTACAAACATGCGCCCTTCAATGATGGTAATGGAAACATATTGCGCCAGTTCGTCCAGCACCGCCACGCGCTCACCGTTTACATACATATAGTTTTGGTTATGAATGAAGTGAATGGTGCGGTTGCGGGTGTCCATGGTAGCGGTTTGCGTTTCGTCGCACCAATTTAATTCGTAACCCAGAGCGTCTGCCACCCAGCGCAGGGGTACCATTGCTGTGTTAGATTCATCCACAAACCACGCGGTTGCGTCGCCGTCTACGTGGAAGTTTTCATCATACGAAACGTATCCGTTTTCTACACGGCGCGTAAGGTTATATACGTCCAATCCACCCACAGGCACGCGAACAATATCTATATCGAACTCAGCATACCGGAAGTGGAAGAAATCCAGCCAGTCAATCATATACAGGTACGATGTTTGCGTATAGTCATTGCGGCGCACGGGCAGCCCCATTATCATGCCAATAGTTTCCAATGGCAGGAATATACGCCCGTCAAACATGGGCACGGAGGTAAGAATGCCGTGGTTATCCCGCACGGGCAGGATATGCCCGCCCGCCCAAATATAGGTTGCCCCGGGGCGAATAATGATATTACGCCCGCCGCGGTCAATATAGGCAAGCTGAAGCTCGGCATCCCACTCCACATCTATACGCAGGGCTTCACTTATGAAGCGCATGGAAACCCAAGTCGTATCATTCCGCCGCCAGGAATATACATCCTGTATTACCTGTACCACATTTTGGTATATCACGCCTGTCTGCGCAATATAACGCTCTACGCGGTGTATGCGGTCGCTATGGTCGGGAATAATGATGAACTCAATATCCTGATAACGGCGGTCGAAGGGGTGCAACGGCATGGGGCGCCAAGGCTCGCGCATCCATAAGGGGTCATCTGCGGTAACTCGCCATGGCTCACGTATCCACCAAGGAAGCTCGCCCGTTTCGCGATACCATGCGTATATCCATGGTGGCACATCGCCTACACCCCACCATGCACCTTCACGGTTATCACTCCACCATGATGATTCACTGTCACCCCACCATGGTGTATCATCATCACCCCATGGCGGCATGGCGTCATTTTCCCACCATGGCGCATCTTCACCGCCCCACCAAGGCGGAGGATAGTCCGTTCCCCACCACCAAGGCGGAGGAGGCGGTACATCGCCTACGCCCCACCATGGCGGTTCGTCGGTTCCCCACCACTCAGGGAAGTTCCACGTAACATTGGGGTTGTCTCGCCATGCATCATACGAATACCATGGCGGCGCTGGGCGCGGCGGGAGCGGGTGCCAAATCCAACCGCCGCCCCCCGGCAAGCCGTTTTCTTCTTCTTCGTCCTCTTCCTCTGCAAGCGGGCGCGGGTTTACCACCAGTGCAAATACAACGTAGCCCATGCTGCCCAAGCCATGGGTAAAGATAAGCTGCCCATTGTGCTGCCCTGCCTGTGCCACGGCAGCCGCCGTTGGGGTAAGGGTGATAATCAAGTATTCGCCCGGCATTAGTACATAGGGGTATTCCACGTTCCAACTCACGGTAAAGAAGTCGGGGTTAATGTCCGCAAACAGGTACGAAAGCCAACTATAACCAATATACATTGGTCCGTTACCCGTATTTACCAGCGCAAAGCGTCTTGTGTGGTTAGCGGGGTTATCACCCACGGTCATGGTAATTGTTCCTAAATCCAACGGCTGTGCAGGCGGGGGAAGCACAGGATAACCCGCGTGGTTCACATTCGTAAACGCAAAGCCGGGGGGAAGGACTTCTAACTCCGCAATGGGAGTAGAGGCGCTGTAACCAAAGCCCGTAAGCCCTTCGCCGTGGGTAAAGGTAAGTACGGCTGTGTGCGTACCCACCAGCTCGGTGGCTTGCGGTGTAAGCGCAATTACCACGGGGATAATGTGCCCGGGCATTAAGAACATGCCCGTTGGGTCTAACGGGATAGCACCCTGCGCGGTGGGTACGCCAATGGAAAGCACTTCAAAGCTGCTTTGCGCTACCGCACTGCCGTTTACAAACGTAGCACTTAGGCTGTCTGCCAGCAGGTCAATTGACCCTTCGGTAAGCAACAATGGACCGCCAATATTGCGTATCGCATACAGGTGTGTATGGGTAAGGTCTACGCTTTCGCGGTAGTACATAATAAAATCCTGCTCTATCATGGGGATAAGTTCAAACTGCGGGCGGTGAATATAACGCTGCAGCAGTACTTCCGCCATACCCGTAAAGCCTTCGTCGATTGGCCCATGGTGGATTTGCAAAATTTCCTGATGCAAACCATCTACGCGGTTAAGGTACGTGGTGGGTGCAATGGTAATAATGATGTGTTCGCCCGGGTTGCGGATATAACCCACCCCCACTTGGTATGCCGTGCCCCGCGCGGGTGTAGCTTCTTGCAGGTACATGGGTGGTGCGCCGCCGTCCATACCGCGTATGCCAATAATTTTAAAGGCACTTGGGCTGGTAGCATTACCAAGCAAGTCGGTAAAGGTAAATTGCAAGTCTTCAAATGTTAGCGTGTCCGGGTCAAACGCACCAAGGCGCAACGGTCCTGCGCCCACGTTTTGCAACACAAACTCGCGCACAACGCTTTGCGCACCCGCAAACATGGGGATAAATGGATATACGGGGTCCTCCCCTGCGGTAAACTCAATCACGGGTACGGTATGGGTAGCCGTTGGCGCAAGGTACAACTCATTAGGCGGCGCGGCAGAAGGCGGTGTAAATGTAGCCGTAGCCGTGGGCACGGCAGAAACATTTAACGCAGGGGGCAGCACAGTAATTTCAAACGGTGCGCCGTGTATCGCTTCAAATACATCAGGGTGGTTAGGGTCTAAGCCGTGCCATGTATCCGGGTCATCCCAATCAACATACTCCATACCGGGCACAATCAGCAAAATAGCCACCTGATGCACACCGATATGCAACGCAGACGAAGAAGTAGCACGAATGCGCACGGTCATATAATTCCAATGTTCGCGCGGTCTGTCCACACAAATTGGGCAGCCCGCTACCGTAGGCGTACATATACAGGGGGCAGGTATGGGGTTATGCCAAAAGATGGGGTCATTCGGCGCATCAATATCCACAATATGACGGTTGGGCGTAGACCGCAGCGTTAGCCCGCCGTTACCAAAAGTAAGGGCGGTACCATCTATATACCTACCTTCCCGTACACCATGGTCTGCAGGTGTTGATGGGGCTTCGGGCATTCCCCGACCATAGAATTCCACATGGTGGATATACATAAAGTTCATAATATCCGTACCGTCGGGCAGCAAGCGCCCTGCCAGCTCCAGACTTAGAGAGTTCATTTGCACAAAGCCCGCGCCTACGTTACCGATGGTTATATCCATGTAGTGCGTGCCGTCACACGCTTCGCGCCAGTACATGGTGTCTATACGTTCATCACCAAGGGCGACTTGCATACGCGGCGGGCGCACGGTAAGCGCAAGGTCAATATTATCGTAGTCGCGCCCATTGCGGTTTGAATGGGGGCGGTTTAACCGCAACGTAGTATAGTATCGAATATTAAAGGCTTGGTCTTGTGATACACCGTCCGGGCGGGTTGCGTCACGCGCAACACCCGTATGCACAGGACCGCTAAACGGCTCGATATAGAAGAACCTATATTCCCCGGGGGGAATTACTTCATTAGCCGCCGTCCACACGGGGTAGAAGCGGTAGCCAAAGTCACAGGTGTAAATAAGGCTGCCGGGCAGCGGAATAATCTCCGACATATACAAATTCCTGCGGGTAGAGGTATTGGTAATATACACCCTACGGCGGTTATGCACGCTAATATCCTCGCCCCAGTCTATGGTTAAATCCCAATTCCACGCTGTGGGAATAGAAGGCAGCGTTGCATAGGGGTCGTCCGGGTCAGACGGCGTTGGGGGAAGCGGCGTAGGCGGTGTAACAAAGCTTACGTTAAAGTCTGCAGGGCGTACTACATTTTGCAGCTGCACATCTTTCCCCTGCCCTACTGCGTCGGGTGCCAGGCGGTTGGTAATCTGCAATCTAGCGCGGTGGGTGCCAATTTCAGCTACGGTGGCTACATTGCCCACGGGTACGCCATCTGCATAGGTGCGCGTAGGCCCAATGGGACGGCGTGCATCTACCACCAGGTACACATGCCCGTTGGGGGGAATCACGGCATTTGCACCCGTTGCGGGTACGGGGTTCATATTCGCATCATACCAGCGGAAGGAGAACCATTCATGGGGGCTGCGGGTGTGGCAATCACAAGGCGGAGTACAATCGCAATCCCCCAAGCCCAATAATTCCACCGTAATATATGAATAGCTCATATGACTTGCGTAATGGGGCGGCGTAATGGGAATTGCGCCTGTGGTTTCGTTATTAATGCGAATGCGCTGCTGTGCGTGGTCAACATTGTTAAACGGCTCGTTTACATAGGTGTTAAATTGCGCAAAGCTGTCTTCCGGCGAGTCGAATACAAGGCTAATGGTCGGTGCGCGCACAAACAACTCAAATTCGATATCTACATAATGGCTGGGCTGCCCTTCTACATAGTGCCAAATGCGCAGGGTTTCCGCCAATTCCTGTTCTACCTGGTCGGTGATGGCGGCTTCTGCCCGGGGGCGCATTTGCACGGTTACGCTTTCACCGGCGGCTATCGCTGCGCTTACTGCAGGCCAGTTAATAATTTCAAACCAGCCGGTATTGTTAAAGGCATTGGTTGCCGCACCCGCAATGCCGGGTATGGTTTGCCATGCTCCCCATACAATGGGTTCGCCCAAGTCATAACCGGCGGCATATCCAATCCTGTGTTCGAAGCGCAATTCAGATACACCTGTACCCATTGGGTTAGGTGTGGGATTGGTGGTGTGCAACGGCAACGCCATACGCGTTGAACGGTTGTACAACGTAGTTGTGCGTTGATAGGGCGCCAACATGCGGTTTGCGTTCCAAGGCATTGCCACACGTAGTCTTACCCCTTCGCTGTTTGCGGGCTGCGGGGGTATACCGGCAGGGCGCGGAATCCCCAGTTCGGGGAAGGGCTCGGGCGCACCATGCTGTACCGGGGCAGAAACTTGGACAATACGGCGGTGTACATCCACGGTAATTGGGCGCGTAATAACAATTTCGCTTGCGGGGGGAATAGCCGCATCATAAGGCGGGTGGCTTGCACGGTAGGTAATCGTAAGCTGGGAAGCGGGCATGGGATATACCCCCAACGCACTAGGCGTTGCCGTTGCAGGAATAACGGGCACATGCTCAAGGCGCAGGTAAATATACGCAGAGCCACCGCCCCATACCCACGCACCCGCAGGGGTATGCGGATGCTGTGTTTGCAGCGCGGGGGCAGGCGCCGGAGAAACCACCCAATGCCCAAAAAGATGCGAAGGCGCAACCGCACCCGAAGACGCAGGCGGCAGCATGGTAACAAAACCCGGGTGCGTAATATCCAACGCATCAAGGTTAATAGGCGCTGTACCCGTATTGTTAATGGTTAGGCGCAAGGGACGGTTTGCGGGGTTTTCGCCCTCGTAAATTACGTAGTGTATGTGGGTGGTAATGTTGTTAAGCACATTAAACGGCGTAGTGGTGTCGTGTATTTGGTTTGCAAGGTTAAACACAGGCGGGTTAATGGTGAGTTGGAATTGGGTAATACGTGTATGCGGCACATTGGTGGGTGCGGCAGGCAACGGAAGCACGGGGGGCAGGTGTACGTTAGACGGCTCAACCACAGGCGGTGCGGTAGCGGGTGCAACGGGGGTTGTATTGCTGTATCGCACATAGGAAACGCTTAAATCCCGGGTAAAGGTAACAGGGTCAGGCGCAACTGTGCGGCTGGCGGCTAAGGTTGCCTGCACGTAGAAGTGACGCACACCCAATGGGGGTATCGTATTCCAATCGTTAATTGCGGCAGCATGTGCGGGATTGGCGGGGTCAAGCACGCTTGCCCAGTTTGCAGTGGCGCGAATCCATTCCAGCTCACTGCCATCCGGGAAGGAAATATTCACCTGTCCTGCACCTGTACCCACCACCATATATTCGCGGGTGGAATTATTAGTAATGGTAACGCGGCGGCGATGGGGCGCCGAGGTATGAATTTCATCACGTCCCATCACAATGTGGGAAGTGGTAGGTACGGGTGTGAGATGCGGATACGGCGGATACGGCGGTACTACGCTGTCAAATGCGGGTGCAGTCAGTGTGTAATTTACGGGGTTAACCAAATGCACCAAGTTGTAAGTCACATCTAAATCCCTGCCCGCGGGCATAGTTGCGAAAGCAGGCAAGTTCCATTGCAAGCGCAGCGTAGCAAAATGACGTCCAATATCGACGGGCATTACAGCCGTTGCAGGGGCGCGTGCATCTAAGCGCACCCATACATACCCGCCTGCCGGGATAACCGCCGTTGCATCTGTTACCGTTAGCGCATCACCTGTAGGCGCAGCGCCGTTTACCGTGCTGGCAAACCATGCGTAGTTAAACCACGTATGGGCGGCAGGGTCGGGGGAAGCGGGCGTGCGCGTTAGCGTAGGCGTAATGTGTGCAAGGGGTATCGCACCCGCACCGGGGTTGTGTATGCGGAAAAAGGTACGGTGATGGGCGGCAGCAGGGGTTGCGGGCATAAACGTAACAGGCGTTCCCGTCACATGTAATGCCGCGTTGGTTCTAAATATTTCCCCTACATAGGTGTTGAAGTTATAGGTCGTACCCGTTGCGGGCAGCACTAACACAGGCGCGATAATATAAAGCTCAAGCCGCAGGGTCACATAATGGCTTTCATAGCTATTTGCGCCTACGGGTACATAGTGGCGAATGGTAAGAATTTCTGTATGCAAGCCCGGGGCAAGACGGGTAGCCAAATCACGGGGGCGCAGGGTGAATTCACGGCTGTTTTCAACGGGAATTTCCGCCGCCGCCGTTGCACCGCCGGCCATACGCAGCCAATTAACCGCATTGTATGGCGGTACAGCAGCAAACTCGGTAGGTACAAACTCGAATAACCCGTTACCAAATTGCGCAGTACCCGCTACCACCCCTGTATTTGCGGCATTTAACGCCGTGACATTCGACATGGTGGTAAGGTTAGCAACCTGGGTAGCCATACGGGTAGAAAGGTTGTGCAGGCTCACCGTACGGTGGTGTGCAGCCACGGGTGCATTCCAGTCCATAACCACGCGCAGGGTCATTTCTGCACCGTTGGCAGGCTGGCTTGCAGGGGGTATCGCAGGGCGCGCAGATGAGGCCGACGCAGGCGGGGAAACAATTTCGGGCTGGGTTTGCGTGGTGGTTAGGCGCAGCTGCCGTTCCCGCACCCGCAGGGAAACGGGGTTAGGGTTGGGGTTCATATTAGACGAACGGTTGTCTGCATGTCCGTCTGTATGTCCGTCTGCATGGTGTACTTCCAAATGTCCGCGTGGAATGGGGGGCGTTGGCAAAACGTCGGTTCCGCGCATGTTAATGGCACCCGGGGTAGTAACGGCGGTGGGCTGCACCCAAATATGCGCATATCCGTTGGGGGCAATCCACCCGGCAGGTGTACCCGCAGGCGGGGGCGTAACCACATGCCAATTTCCAAGGTGCTGGAAGGTGATACCATAGCTAACCAGCGGAATAACGCTAAGCTCCGCAGGGTTCATAGGTCCTGCGCTGTCGTTGCGGATAGTCAGGCGCAGCGGGAAGCCTACAGCATTCCAACCTAAGGGCGCAGATACGGCAGCGCTCGGTGGTTGAATGGCTTCGCCTTCATAGTAATCAAAGCGCGTTAAATCGGTGTTCACGATGCTAAACCTTGGCGCAAGTACACGCAGGGTAAAGGGTGTGTTTACGTGGCGCTGTTCATAGGGCAGCTCGCGGGCAGGGGGCGGAGGCTCTGGGCGCGGCGGGGCAACGGGGTCGTAGGTATATGTTGTATCTCTGCCTTCGCTGCGGGCGTATTCTATGCGCAGGGTTGCGGTGGCATCGGGTGTGGTTATTGCGCCGCTGCGTTCCAGCGTTGGACGCACAAAGAAGTCAAAGGTATTTCCGCTTGCATGGCCTACCGGTTGAATTATACCCGCAGGCACATAAGTTGAAGGCGCAGTCGTTATTAGCGTATTAGCCGCCTCGGCAAATTCGAAGGGTACGGGTGTAGCGGGGTCTTGGTTTACCCAGCCGATTCTTAAATGATTATTCGCATCCGTGCCCACGGTAATAGGTCTGCGGGTGGAAAGATTGGTGATAACTACTTGGCGTACTTGGTCGCGGTAGATGGGGGCGTCCCTATCCATTACAAAGGTGTTTGCATTTGCGCCCGCAAGCAATGATTGGACAGGATTTGTTAATAAAAGTTCCTGCACGGTAAAGTTAATTGGGCGTACTTCCATACCAAGGTTAAACACGTTATAGCCCGTGGGGAAAGCGGGTGCAGTAGGTACCAACGCGGGAATTAAATTGGTTACACCACTGGCGACATTATTATTAGTTAGGGTAAGGGTTGCGGTGTGCAAGCCGTTTACATTTGTAAAAGGCGTGGGCGGGTTTGTGGTTGGCGGCGGCGTTACCGCGTTAATGTTAGGCATTGGGGTATGCTCTATTCTCACCACAATGTAGGCATGACCGGGGTTGGAAAGTGTGCCGTCTGCATTGCGTGTTCCGCTGCCTGCGGGGATACTTCCCGTAGCGGGTATTGCTACACCTTCGGGCGTTTCCCAACGGGGGGCGGCGTTATCAAAGTTAAACCAGTTGTGGGTACTGTCGCGCACCATGGTTGGCGTAATATGGCTAATGGGAATACTGCCCAAGCTATGGTTTTGCACACGAATACGCTGCACATGGTGGTTAATCGCAAGGGGTGCGGTAACCGTTGCGGGGTTAAGGAAGGGTTCGTCTACATAAGTGTTGAAATGCACAAAACGCCCTAAGCCCGCAGGGGTAGTATCCGCTACCGAGCGAAGGGTTACATGAGGCGCACGAATGTACAGCTCAAGGTTAATGGTCACATGGTGGCTGGTGTAGTTGGGGTATGCGGGTACAAAGTGGGTGATGGTTAGGGTTTCCGTATGCAAACCCGGGGCAAGGCGGGTAGCCGCGTCACGGGGGCGCAGGACGAAGTTCTGCAGGTTTTCTGTAGCTATATTAGCGGGTAACCATGGGGTAATGGGCACAAACTCGAATAGCCCGCTACCGAAAGCAACCGCCACACCCGGTACCGTAGCGCTGGAGGTTAAATCGGACACATTGGAAGTGGCACGCAAATTATCCCGCTCCATAAGCATACGGGTAGAAAGGTTATGCAATGATACGCTTCGGCTATGTGGGGCAAGGGTCTGGTCTGCATTCCAGTCCATTTCTACGCGCAGGCGAATTGTCTGCTGGCTTGCATAGGCAGGAATGGTAGGCGTAGCCGAACCCGAAGGCGGCGCAACAAAGGTTTGCGCAGCAGTAGAAAGCCTCATCTCCCGTTGGCGTACGCGTAATTCAACAGGGTTAGGGGTGGTATCGTCTACACGGCCGTTTACATGCCCGTCGATATGACGCACTTCCAAATACCCGCGTGGGATGGGCGGCGTATTTGGCTCGTTAAACGCAGCGGGGATGTTTATCGCACCCGGCGTTGTTGCCGCAGAAAGCTGCACCCAAATATGCGCATATCCGTTGGGGGCAATCCACCCGGCAGGTGTACCCGCAGGCGGGGGCGTAACCACATGCCAATTTCCAAGGTGCTGGAAGGTGATACCATCGCTTACCAATTCAGTAACGCTAAGGTGTGCGGGGTTAATGGGACCATGGCTATCGTTGCGTATAGTCAAGCGCAGGGGGAAGCCGGCTCCATTCCAACCTGTGGGGTTAGGTACGGTAGCGGGGGTTTCTGTTGCGGAGCGCATCAACTCGCCTTCGTAATATTCAAAGCGTGTAAGGTCGGTATGTCTAATACTAAAGGCAGGTGCAATTACGTTAAGGTTTACGCGGCGGGCTGCGTCTATGGCGGTTTGTGCCGCAGAGGTAGCGGGGGTTTGCGGCGGGGTTGCTGTCCAATCCGTTAAGTCATACGCTTCACCGCTACGCCAATAGGTAACACGCAGCCAGTCATGGTTGAAGGTATTATCAGGCATTGGGTTGGCGGTTACCGTTGCAGCGGCCGTTGCCGTTGGGCGAATGTAGAATACAAAAGTATTATTTGCATTTGCAGAAGTGTTTGCGGGAATGGGAATAGGCATCGTAAGGGCTACCCCGGCGGCATCTACAATTTCGAAGGGGCTTGCCTCGCCTGCATGGGGGCTGCCTGCTAAACCGCGCAGCATATTAATATTTAATTGGTTTGCGCCCGTACCAATTACAATATCCTCGCGGGTAGAGGTATTGGTAATGGTTACGCGGCGGCGGTGGTAGTGGGTTACTTCGTCACGATGCATTTCAATATAGCGGTCGGCGGTGGGTTGCTCGGGGGTTACGTCTATCCGCGTAATGGCTACAGTGGGGTCTACTGTTTTTAATTCCAGGGTTAGGTCGAATCGGTAGTAGTTATGATTTACATCACAGTCGTGCGGGCAGTCAGTGTGGCAATACCCTGCCCTGCCCAGTCCCATATCTACGCTGCGCGAACGCAGGAAGAAACGCTCTAGACGAATGGGTTCATCATCGTCATTTTCAACAATTACATTGTTCAGGTCTACCATATTGGGGATATGGTTTACAAAAATGACAAGCATTGCCGTGTGGGCGTTTTGGGTTACGTGGGCGTCCTCGTCGAAGGGGCTTAGCGCGCCGTGCGCCGTTGCCGTATCGGCTACCCATTCTTCTTCATCTTCGTCCCAGAAATACCACGCATAGCTAAACCACGATTCGTCCGCGGGGGGCGTACCGTCGTCGTCCCGTTCAAATACCACTTCAAAGTCGAGGCGCGGCACAATAGTACCGCTGCCTTCGTTACGCACGGTAAAGGTTTGCCAGTGGAAGTACTCCCCTTCCGCCGTATTTAAAATACCGTCGGTAACGGGGGTTTCGCCGATGTAGGTGTTAAATTCCAAATCGTGGTTGGGGAAAACCACAATATTCGCATGTTCAATTTCCAGCGTTAGGTTAAAGGTCACATAATGGAATGTACCCGCTGCGCTAAACAAGCCCCCCGCAGGGTTGGCAATGTAATAGCGTATAGTGAGCGTTGTAGTATACACACCGGGCGGTAATAACACCGCACGCGGGTGGGGCAGCAGCGTGAAGGAAATCACCGTATCATTTGGCGCAAACGGCGCAAGGGTCCCCGCCCCGCGGTTAAACAGCGTGGGGGGGGTAGGCACGTCTAATACACGGTTTGCGTCCATGATAGAAGGCGCGGAACGCAACGGCCAGCGGTTGGCTGCCGTGGGCGCGCCTGTCCATACTACTTCGAAGAGGGAGTGCGCAAAGCCCGTCACGGGGTCGTTACTTGCAAGGTTGCCGTCGTTATCTACGAGGTTGCCGTAATAATCGTATACATCGCCGAAGTAGAAATGCAAATTATCCAAGCGCATATTGTTCCACTGAGATGGATTATGCAGCGTAATATTGCGGTGGTGGCTACCTGCATCTGTAGGTGTCGGGTGTGTTGCGGGCGGCACAGGGCGCTCACCGGGTAAAACGGGGTGTGTCCCGTATTCCATAATTACGCGCACTACGTTAAATTCGTCGGGGATAATGTCGTCGGAAGCATCCAGCGCCGAGGTAATATCATTATTTGCGGGGGCGTTCGCATCTACACCAATAAGCATTGGGCGCACGGTAAGGTGAACAGGGCGGCTGTGGCTTGCACCGTCTGCATGGGTGAGGTACAGCATACCCACTACTTCGCCGTCAACAAGTACGCCGCCATGCATGGTTAATGCAGCGGGGGTGGCGATGTTATTTTCATGCAGGCGGATAAAGGTATACGCCGTACCGCCTGCGGGCAGCCAATCGGTAGTTGCCATGTTGGGGTATACCCAAGCAGCATTTCCGCCGTGCTGGATAAAGTCAAACATCTCAAAGCCCGGATTGGCTACAAAACTAAAGCCGCTTGGCGTAGTTGAAGCGGGGGGCGGTGCAATCGGCAGTGCAAAATCGCGCATGTTAATCGGGCCTGCGCTGTCGTTACGGATAACCAAACGCGCCATGCGGTAATCTGTGTCGTTTGCACCCGGCGTTGCACTGCCCGAGCCGTATTGCGCGGGGTTTTCGCCTACGTAAATAATAATTTCAACAGGGTCGGCGACGGTGGGCGGCGTAGTAATAGAAAACCTTGGGCGGTGTACCGTAAGGTAGAAGCGCTCGTACACGGGGCGGCATTCGCCGGGGTACAGGTACAGGTGGCAGTCACTTCCGCCCGTGCAGGTGAAGTAATGGGGCTGCGGTATTAATGTGCTGTGGGTATTTACGGGGTCGTTTGCGGGTACAACGCGGTTGGGGCATAGGCTGTCACGGGTATCGCCGCGGTGGTAACGGATAATTAAATCATCTTCGGTGAGCGCGGTAACTATTTGGCTTGCTGCCAAGGTTGGGCGCACGTAGAAGGTAATGTAATTCAATGCATCGGGCACATCCACACAGTCGAGGGGACAGGTATCTGTTCTGCACGGCACAAAATCAGGGCTTGGGGGTATCCATCGACGGTTGGCCGGCCAGTTTTCCACGCCTACATATTCCCGTACAAAAGTGCCGTTATTGTACACGCGGTACACCAGCTCGAAGGGGCTGCTTGCGGCACCCATATCCCCTTCAAAATAAATGCGCATTTGTTCAACGGCATTGCCGATATGAATCCACTCGCGGGTAGAGCGGTTGTAAATGGTAACGCGACGCATATGGTCGATGAGGCGTTCGTCCCTATCCATTACGATGTGATGGTCGGTTTCTGGCGGCGTGTTGGTTATGCGGTCTACACTCACGGTGTAATTAACGGGGCGAATTTCCAACTGGAAGTTGGTGCGGGCATCTTGGTTATTCGTTATCCCCGCCGTTGGTGCGTAAATCCAAACAAACCCCGGGCGTATGCCAAAGGGGTTACCGGGTTGTGATACATCAAAGTCGGGGTGAGACGGGTCCGTATTCCAACCATCACCCGGCGCATAACGGAAGAAGTCCTCCGACGTTATACGGTTGGGACGGTCATTGGGAAGGGGTGCTGCCGATACGGCGGTAAGGTCTACATACACGGCAACTTGCGCACGTTCGCCGGGTAAGATGTACAAATTGGCTATTTCGTGAAAGTCATCCGGGTCTATTTCTACGCCGTTGTGTATCCAGCGGTATTCAAACCATGAGCAAGCGCAGGAACGCAAAGTAATATCGCCATAACGAATGCGCCCCGTTCCCGTATTGCCCACCCACACATACTGACGGCGGAAGGTAATGTCTGTACCGACGGGAAGCGCATCATTCGGCGTTAATAAAATATTATCGCGCAGCAAATTACGGCGCGCTTCCAGCGTAAGCAAGCCCACGGCGCGCAAGGGGTCTTCACCAATATACATATTAAAGCGTTCCAAGCTGGCAAGGGTTAAATCGTTAAGGTTGCCCGTGGCATAGAAGGTAAAGCTGGCGGGTTCGATAGTGATGGAAACGGTAATATCCTTGTAATGGCTGCGGGTGCGCGTGCGTATAAATTCGTATTCATTGGTAACCTCGTTATACACGTAGCCGTAGCCGTACACAAAATACTCAATGCGAAGCACGGCGGTATACGTGCCCGGCAATAAGCGCGGTGTAAGCGGGTGCGGCTGAATAGTAAAGGGAAGAGCGCCATCATGGGCAAGGGTTCCGCTGCCTGCACCGTTTGTTGTGTGCGGCCAGCGATTTGCCGCAGCTGTATCATCATGCACAACGCTAAACAACGCACCCTGCCCCACAGGCAACGTAAATGCACTTGGCGTAGTTGTGCCATGGGGCGTAAATGTGTTTTGGTTATCCAAAAAGGTGTAGCGCAAGTTAGGCAGGTTCATAAAATGCCATTGCGAATCGTTGGTAATATACGCCGTTTGGTTATGGGTGGTGCTCACGGTACTCCAGCCGATTGTGCCGAAGTCTATGGTATCAATTGCCACAATATCATTGTGGTCGGTAGGAAGCGGCGGGCGCGAAACAGTAAACCGCATTGGGCGCACTTCCAAGTAAATTCTAATTTCTTGATACGCACCATCGGGGAAACCGCCGGCGGAATCCGTAGCTTGATCGGGCGCAAATCCGGGGTGGCTAACGGTAAACACGCCAACAAAGGCACCGGGGGTGGTGGCGGAACTAGGGGTGGTAAGGTGTGTTGTAGGCACAGTAAGCCGTAACAGCGTCCACACTTCTGCACCCGGAGCTATCCATATATCTCCGCAGGCATCTGTGCAGTCGCAGGGCGCTAGGTATTGGCGCACGTAGGTGCCGCTATCATCTACGTATATAAACCAACCAAAATTTCCGCTGTGTTGTTGGAAATTAAACGGGAACGGTACGCCGGGCGTTTCATCTTCGGGTTCAAAGAAATACTCTAACTCACTTAAATTCATTGGACCGTCGCCGATATTGGTGATGCGGATAGGCAACATACGCCCCGGCCATGTGGGCGCTATGGTGTCGGGTGCTTCCCCCGCGTAAATGGTGAAATATAGCTCGTCGGGAACTATTTCAAATTCGGGCGGGTGTACAATTAGCCTAAACTCTGTGTCGTGAGGATACAACGTTACCACGCCCGTATCCACGGACAATGAAGCAGCGCTGGTGCGGGAGTAAACAATACGCAGGTCATCGGTAACACCTACAATAACCGTCATGTTGCGGCTGGCTTCTAACGTAGGCTGCACATAGAAGGTAAATGCGTTGGGGTTATCTAAGCCCGGGCGCGCGGAATGGTTCATGCTGCGCTGGGCCGGGGGCAGGTTCATCATACCTGCGTTGCCGGTATGCTCTGCTACAAAGTTGCCGGCTATATCATATTCACGGAATACAAGTTCAAAGGGACTGTCGGGAGAGAAGCTGATATTCATATCCCCCGATATTACACCCTGTTCAAATGCTTGCGTACCCACAACAACACCCACCCGCGTGGAGTTATTAGTAATAACAACACGTACGCGGTGGTCAACGGGCGGCTCGTTTCTATACATTTCCATATGGGTTGGTTCAGGTATGGGTATGTCTATATATTCAACTTCCATCGAATAGCTCACAGGAAGGATATCCAATACCACGTCTACGCCCATATCCGCTATACCCATATTATAATCCGAGTGCTGGCGGATAATTATTAATTCTTCACGTATGCCATATTCACGCAAATAATCTTCGATATCAGCTGTGTGAATAACGTAAATCGCTAATTCTGCCGAGCCGTTAATGCCATTGGCGCGCGGGGGAATGATTACGCGGTTGGCTTCACGTTCTTGCGGCGTATCGCCGTAGCCGTCGGGTATCCAAATGTATTCGCCGTTATCGTATACCGTGCGCCCCCATTGGTAATTAAACCAGCTAACAGACGGATTAATCGTTGTTGGCAAAACCACTTCTAAATGGTCGGCAGGGCGAAGCACACCCGCACCCTCATTTTCTACCGTAATAATTTGACGGCGGAATACATCGCTGGTGATACCCAAGGGTAAGGGGGCGGCGGGGTCTTCACCCACATACATATTATAGTTGTCCAAATTATCCACATTTACGGAAACCGCCGCAGGGCTAACCGTAAGGGAAAGGTTAAATACCACGTAGTGGAATTCACGCGTGTCCCTAAACAGGTTATCATCGCCCGTTGTGCTTCCTTCAATAAAATAGCGCACCGTAAGCCGGGTGGTGTACGTGCCCGGGGGCAGGTATACCGCATTCGGGTGGGGCATGATGGCAAAGGGCAGTGTCGCATCATGGGCAAGAATACCCGCGCCGCGGTCTTGGGAACCGACAAGGCTTGGCGTGGAGTGCGGCAATGGCCAACGGTTGGGATAGGTATCAGCATCGCGGGTGTCGGGGGTGATGATAAATAAAGCGTGGGGGAGCATGACAGGGGGTACAATCGGGTCGGTAGTATCATCTCCCGGGGTTATCACCGTAGCCGAGAACGCATAACGCAAATTAGCCAACTGCATCGCGTGCCAATTGGACGAGTTAAACAGGGTAACATCACGCCGGTGCTCCGCTACGGGCACCTGCCCCCATTCGATGCCTACGGGAGTAATGTTATATTCATTAGTGGGTTCATAAACGCTGGCGGCCTCGCTTACATGCCCGCCTGTTTGCACGCCAATATGCATGGGACGCACGGTAAGGGACAGCGCTTGGGGCGATGTTGAAACAGTCGTACCGCTTGCTATCGTTCTTATGCTTACATTAAGGTACGCCGTATGGGGTACCTCATGGGTAAAGGTAACTGAAGTATCGTCGTCGTCGGGGGTGGTTACGTCGGCGGGTACGGGGCGGCGGGCAACGATAACGGGTACACGTAAGCGCCCGTAGTTTGCAGGGGAAATTGTCCCATCCGCATTTGCCGTTGCGGCGGGTATGGGCATGGGCGTACCCCGCAACGCTTCAACAATGTAATCATCGGGGAAAGTCGGCCATAAAACCGTAAAAAATGTTTCGTTGGTCGGATATTCGTCCGTAAACGCTAAATTTACGTCATTGCGCGGTATTGCGCCCAAAGCCGTATTAAATATTGCAATATATTTCGTATAGTGAGTTACATCGTTATCCACGGCGGGTTGGTTAATTGCGCCCGTTTGCGCTATTGCCTCGCGGTAGCGGTCGGCGGGCATTTGCCCTGCATATAGGTTAAAGTCTAAATTACAGTCGGGTGTCCCCTCGCCCGTTACTACATGTACGCGCGGCGGGTTAATGTATAGCGTAAGCGCTGCGCGGGTGGTGTGGCTCACCAACAAGGGGCGACTTGGCTCGGCAAAGTTATAGGTGATGTCCAGCGTTGCCGTATGCACGGTATTAACCTGGCGGGAAACGGCATCGGGTACGGGACGCATAGCAATGCGGATAAATTCGCCCGGGTACAGGAAATTACGGTGCGTAAAGGCGCTGTCTGCACCATCTATGCCCGTTCCGCGTTCGTCAAGCAAGAATTCTATGGCAAATAATGCGCCGTCCGTATCACTTATAATGAAGGTACGGTTGCCCGTTGCGTTAGTTTCGTGTGCCGTACCAAAGGGCATGAGTGGAGAAACGGAATCATTAATCACCAAGTCCCGCAGCGGTATACGCTCGCGGGTAGATTCGTTAGCAATGGTAATAAACTGGTTAAACGGCAGCTGCCGCCAGTCTACGGTAAAGGTATACGGACAATCCGCATTGCAATATACACACTGGTCAAGGTCAAATACTACAGGGTCTACCCACAGTACCAGCCTATGGTCTAAACGATTATCGGTAGCGACATAACTTGGCGGGGGGCGAATTGTATGGGGGTTAGTACGCGCGCTGGACGTACCTTGGCGATGGCGGATATCTAATATCACGTCATAAATACCCGGGAAGGTATCGCAATCCGGGAAATCTGCACATTGGAAGCCCGGGCAAGTGGGGTCTCCGGGGCAAGCGGGGTCGTCACAGGGTTCATCGGGGTCGCAAACCAAACAGGGTACAACAGGCAGGGCCCTGTGGGCGTCCGTCATGGCAAGACGGGTGGGCTGTACATAGAATACGAAATAATCTCCAGTCATACCCGCAGGTTGAATGATGCCCGTTGGCCATGTCTGAATACCTGCGGCATTTACTAATTCAAAGAAGGTGTTTGGCGTTTGATGCAGGGAATGCACACCAAAGCCCGCGTATAGCCCATCACCCCATGGCAACGGCACACGGCTGGTGTTGGTTACGGTAACGCGGTGGCGATGGCGGGCGGCTTCTTCGCCCAAGTAAGCTACGGTGCGGTAACCTGCGGTAATATCACCCGTAAAGGCGGTATTTACCAGGCGGTCGCGGGTAATTGTTGATGTTCCCACAGGGGGTGCATGTTCAAACTCCACGGTAAAGCCGGGGGCGCGTACAATTAATTCGAAGTCGATATGCTGACGGTCCCCCAATGCACGGGCTATATTTGCGGGTTGCACAAATGCGCTTACCTCTACTGTCATACGACGTGCAAGCAACGGGCGCATTTGCATGGTGCTTTCTACTGTTGGTCGTACATAAAAGTCGATATACCCACCATATGCGGGGATGTATAGCCCGCCTGTAGGTAAAGACGGTTCCCAGTTGGAAAATTCAATCATGGGTGGCAAGGCAAAGAATATATTTATCTCATTCGTATGCAGTGGACGAGATGAATCATTGGTTAAACGCACCCTACGGCGGGTGTATTCGGTGGGTATGTCTGTATCTTCGCCTGCATAAAGCTCAAAGCGGTTGTTTGTGCTGGGTGTACCATCGGCATTGATGAGTTGCAAGGATATGGGGCGTGGGCGTACATGCAGGTCTAGTGCAATATTTTCCACATGCAAAGCAGCGGGGGCTGCACCCACCGCAGGACGGTCAAATTCCATGGTAAAGAAGCCGTAGTACGACTGCCCCGCAAGGTTAAGCGCACCCGTTGCAGGTGGTGTGGCAAAACGGAACAGGGAAACATGGCTGGCACGGGGTTGTACCGTAATTTGCCACAAACCGTGCGAGTTGGGTATACGATAATGGTTTGCCCCTATCCATTCAATGGTTTCCGCGGGGAAGAATGTACCCGTTGGGCGACGGAAGGTAAGCGCTTCTATATTCACAATTTCAAATGCGGGGGGTACCATGGCGCGTATGGCATTAGCAAGTGCATCGGCTGTGCCTGTATTTTCTATTACAAAAGTACGGCGGAAGTTGGCAGGGTCTTCCCCTACATACATTTCTACACTTATTGGGGGGTGGACACGTACGCCGTCATAAGGGTTAAGGGGGTCATGCAACTGCATATTATAATGCGAACCCGTAATTTCTATCCTATGGATGGGGTCCGGACCTAATACTTCAAAGCGCAGAGGGATGATATAGGGCATAAAACCTTGGTCGCCCGTAATAATTAAACGGTCGGTATGCACACCCTGTGCCAAACCGGGGCGCGGGCGTAAACTAACTTCTACATAATGGCGGTAACCACGCCCACCCTCTACCGTGGTGGGCTGTACATATAATGTATTGGCGGTAATGTTTAAATTATGGGACAAATTAAGGTTATGGCTAAGCCCGCCCACTTGTACAAAGGGGGAGTTAGGACCTGCCTCCAACATTACATTGGTTATCCTAAACGGCTGGGTAGAATGGTTGGTAATTACCACCCGTACGGCGTAGTCATTATTATCGGGTGGGCGCATACCCCAGTTAAACATGGGGTGTGTTGTGTCGGCGATATTGCCGTTAAAAGTTTGGAATTCTACCCGATTGGGTACGGGGAACGCATTAAAGTTCCACTCTACCCATGGAGGAATCACCATAGCGGGGATAGTTATCCACGGCGGTGGGGCATGGGGTGCGGGGGGGTTGTACCACGCAGTGGTATTTTGTGGCGTAAAGGGAGGCGCAATTATACCTCGGTAATCATGGTGTACAACCTGCACGCGGGCATCTATAGGCGGGTATACCACGCGTAAACTTACACGTATGGCAAAGTTAAAGCTACCCAACAGTGGGTTAGCTGTACGCCCACTAATAATCAGACGATCTTCATACAACCCTGCAGGTAACCCTTCCACAGGGCGTATATGGAAGTTGCGGATATTATGCCCTACTGTTGTTGTACCGCTTTCGCCAATACCCGTTGCGGTTAGGGTATGCACAAAGGGGCCGTCCACATTGTTGTTACCCGATGCCCACTGTACCGTCATGGTGGTAATGGGAAATGGTTCGTTATTAGTTAGGGTGCGCAGTACCGCTTCTATTATGTCTGCGGTAATTGCCCCGGGGGACGTAATGATACCCATAGGCCAATCTACTACATATCCTTCTTCTACTGTGCCAAAGTCAATATTGTCTATGGGAGATAAGTCTACTCTCAGTGCACTAATGTTAAATTCCAACCGCACCCTAAGCATTACATTACCTGCAGCATTACGTATGGTTAAATAATCGTAATAATCGCCGTAGGGTAAACCCAATTGCGGGCGTACAACCAACCGCAATGTATCCCACAGCAATTCGTTGCTTTCATATTCAATAAGCGGGGGGGTACGCAGGTCTACAAAATGATAGTTGGTTATCAATGTACCCAGTTCTAACCCTGTAGCGGGGTTAAAGGAAATACGGCTACCCGTTGGGTCTGCGGGGGAAGCAAATTCAAAAATACCGCGTGGGGGGTGTTCAAAGTTAGCGGTTAAGCCCGTAAGCGCACCCGTACCCGAATTAACCAGCGTAAGCAACGCAGGTTCTACCAAGTCATGGTCGTAGGGTATGCTGGCTATCCAACCGATATTGCCAATATTTTCGGGGTACGGTCTTGCATCGGGTCTAAAGTTAATTAACTCGCCTCGGTTGTTAATGTCTGTAAAGTTGCGGTACAACCGCCCTGCCAAGCTGGGGTTGTATACGGTAAATTCCGCTCTTGTGGCGGATACTAAGTCATAGGCCGGGGCGTTTATGGTTATACGCTCGTTGTACACACCTACGGGCAAGCCCACAATCGGGCGTACATAGAAATGAACCGACCCCCCCGGCGGTATTACGGGAATAGTTTGGGTAAAGCGGGTTGCCAACGGTAACGGAACACCGAAGCTGTTCGTAAATTGAAACGCACCCCCCTGCCCCAGTTCTAATGCAACCACCATGTTGGTAATAATTACTGTATCGTCCAAGTTGGTAAAGGTTATACGCTGGGCAAGAGGTGCTATGGGATAACCCACAATGCGCCCGGGGAAGGAAGCCGAAGTTACCCGTGTATGAATGGGTTCCACGGTAAATTCTACATCAATTAACAGTTCAAACCCGTCTTCATTAAACAAGCGAAGGGTGTCATAATAGAAGCCTAAGCCCAAGCCTACGCGGGGTTCTATACGGATATAAGGCAATGCATCTAACGGTGTATTGGGTGCTTGCGGAACAAGAATAAAAGGTATTGTGCCTATTACGTTAAAATTATCGCCTGCGCCTATCCATTCAAATTGAATATTTCTAATATCATAAGCGTTACCGCTGCGGCGCAAGCGTATATAACGTACGTTATCGTCTACAATATCGTAGTTAGCTAAATACAACGCACTGGGCACATAACCTACGGTGTATCTAAATTCTGCATAGCCGGGTATGGCAAATGCTTCGGGAGGTACAACTTCAAAAGTTATGGGAATGCGTATGTTTGCGCCTGCGGTTTCGCTGGTTAGGTAACCGCGCCCTTCGCAGTGGGTACAGTCCACGCATATAATGCAGTTAATGTCTGTACCACCACAATCATTATCCGTACAGATATTACCCGTACCATTACAGTGGGTACACTCGGGGTGGAATATCATGTTGCGCCCTTCTATTATTAGGTAACCCGAATATACACCTACAGGCAAACCAAGGCGCGGGCGCACTACAAAAGAACCGCGCCCACGGGGGTTAATAATGGGTAATAAATCAGGGCCTACAATTTCAAACCAATCGTTAGACAACCCTTCCAAACGTGCGCTTACGTCGTTCATTACATATTGCCCGGGGTTGGAAACAAAGAAGGTAACGGGGTAAGCCACATCATGCCCGTAGCCCACTACAAAGGGTGGGTTCCACATATAGTTGGGGGGGTTAACCACAGCGCGGGCGGGGTTAACCCTAAAGTACATACCCCGTAACCAACGGCGAAGGTTTGCGTTGTAGTACTCTGCGGTTGGGGGTGTTGCCCCCGTCCAAAAGTTGTCCGCTACCGTGGAATAACGACCGCTATCCTCGCGGAAGTTAAACCGCGCCCGTACCGAGAACATAGCCTCATAGGCATCTACGTTGGGGTCTAACCCCGTTACGGGGCGTACGCGCCATTCCGCATATGCGCCTTCTTCTATAAAGTCGAAGGGCGGGGCTTGCACCACAATAAATTCATTTGCATCTATTACATAGTATAAGCCCGTAATACGCCCCGGTCCGTCGTTATACAAACGGAATACTTGTTGCGAACGCTCTGCGTAGTTTGCATCCGTTTCCCCCCATGTGCGGAACAAGGGAACAAGTCGCCCCTCGGGGGCAAGTACAGTAAAAGTGGCGGGAGCGGTAGCACGTATTATTTCGGGAGCGGTGATACTTCTGCGGGCGACTACACGCATCGTGTCTGTATAAACGGCGGGGATTAAATCCTGCACGGGGCGCACCCGCAACGTAATGGCGGACATGGTAGTCGCGGTTAAAAATTCAGGCGGTAACACACCAAATTCTGCTTGGGTACGGAAGTAGTTGGGGTATTCCACAGGTGCCAAGCGGTTTATAACCAGCCTGCCGTCTGTATCAATATGCGCCGTGGGTAAATCCCCCGTGCCTACGGGTGGCACAAGTTCTACAATAAATAAACCCGCGGGGAAATCGATACGAACATTTTGCAAGCCCATTTCACTTTCATTGGTAAGGGTAATGTACTGCCACGGGCGGTAAATATAACCATACCCCGCAGGGGAGAACGCCAAAGGCGTAAGCGTAGGTGGCATTAACGGGCAAGATAAAGTAATAACCACACCCGGTGCCTCTACACCAAACGAAAGTAATGTATCTACCAGCGGTATGTCGCGGTAGTCATAATCGCCTAATACAGGTGGGACAGCAGTAGGGTCGCTTTCTGTAGGCGGGTTTGCATTTACGCCCGTTACATCATAATGGGCATTACCTACATATACACGTATGTTTTCATCGAAGGAAGCGGCTTCATCGTCATCATCATACGTTAACCCGATTACGGGGCGTACTAACAGGAATACCGACTGCCCCGCAGGTACCATTACTTGGGGGTAGCTTTCATAATCCCAATCAAAGATGTAAGCATAATCCACCATGTCTGCAATGGTTAAGTTTCTTAAAATTGGATCGGGATGCGGAACGGGTGTAGGTGTAGGCACACCCCCTACGTCTTGAATTTCAACAATACCCATACCCACAACGGCAAAACTATGGGGTACATGTATTTGCCGTAACCAGAAGGGGTGGTCGCCTGTATTAGTAATATACACCCGTTGAGGGGGTACGTGTATGGGGCCATAACCACGGGGACGCGTTTCCCATTCTCGTAAATTCGGGGTTAGTGTGCCTTCGTGCGGGTCTACGGTAAAATACAGGTCAATATGACGGGGGAAGTCACTCCCTGCGAAAGCAAAATCTACCAACAGGCGGGAATGGTGCGTACCCGGGGGCAAGCCCAGCACAGGGCGCACGCCAAAGAAACCGTAACGGTTACAGCCACCCGTTAACCCTACGCAGGGGTAGTCGGGGTCGCAATTACATGCGCCAATAAAATGCAGGCGGTATTCGTATTGCCATTCGTACAATTGGGTAACGGGGTTAAGCACTTGTACAGGCGCAGCACCAAAAGGTACGCGGTATATTTCAAAAATACCGTTGCTTAGCACTACATCGTCATTGGGGTCGTGCCAGTTGGGTATATTTAAGGTGCTGTTTGTGTCTCTATTTGCATTGGTTATGGCGGGGGTGGCACCTTCAAACCACATGCGCACATTACTTAAACCACCGCGGGGTACAAGGTTTTGTACCGCAATTTGCCTGTGGTTATAATCATCTACATGGTCTTGGTTATACCCTACCCCAGCGGGGGTAAAGTCGATACGGTTTTGCACTACATTAGCAGCGGGCGGGCGTATGGTTACCCGTATGGGGATATCTATAAAACCATCACGAAGGTATACGTTACGCCCGTCTTCAACACCTATTACTTCTCTGGGGAAAACAATGTTACCAATACGTCGGTTACGTGTATTAAGGCGCAATGTAGCGGTATACGTACCCGGTGCCCAGTACTGCCAGCCATCGGTATAAAAGTTACGCAAACCAATTTGCAAGGGGGTGGGTATTTCTTGCCTCATTTGGCGTACGCAATACGTATGCAAGCCCGATGCTACACAACAACCTACCATTACAGGCTCGCCATCGTCGTCAAAAATAAGGGGTGAGCGTAAAAAGGTGTAGGTGTACATATTTAATTCATCGTCGCGCTCGCGGTCTATACCCGTTTGTACCCTAAAGAAGTTTTGTAGGAATATATTGCTTGGGCCAAGGTTAAAGGCACGTTGAATGGTGGAATAACCCGGTGGCATTGCACCCGGCAAATACGGCGCCACATCAGTAAACGGCAAGGCAAACTCGGGGCGCAGTCCGCGAATGTCTGCATTACCCAAGTTCCTAAACCAAATAGAAGCGGGGGGTATATCGGCAAGGGGTTGCCCGTGGAAAATTTCCCCAAAGTCTATGCGCCGTTCGTTAAACGGGTCGTGGGCTATACTTATGCGCCATCCCAGTTCAAAACGCGGGGGTACAACACCTTGGCGTAAGCGAATATACGCAGCAAAGTGCCAGTCGTTAAATATGCGTAAGTATTCAAAGAAGTCACCAATTATTTCGTTCATTTCTTCGCGCAGGGTTACGTTAATGTATACCGAATCCCCGGGGGCTATGCTGGTGGTAACCGTTGTTTGGCGCATGTTAAGGTTAACAAGGGTGCGCATTGCATCATTGGCTGCATCTAATATTTCTTGTGGGAAATCGGGGTTTAGGTATTCGTCTACGGGTATACGCAAGGGTACACCGCTGGGTGCAAGCAAGTTATACAGAGCATAATCATATGTGTTACCCCCTAGCCCACTTGTACGCAGTTCGTTTAAAAATGCCGTAGAAGGCTCGGTATAGAAACGGTCGGGTTGGTTTTCCTCCCGCACGGTACGCACAAAAATGCCACCCGTGTTAAAGCTGTCTGAAAACGGGCCACCATCAACCATGTAGTAGTCACTTTCATCTAATTGGTGCAACATACGTAATAAACGGTTATTTTCCATTGCGGCAGGCGTTTGCGCGGTAAATGGTCCACGCTGGGTAATGTAGGGCAATACTTCGCCCTTGCCTTCTTCTGCCTCTGCGGAAAAGAAGCGCCGTTCCACACCCGGCTCTAGGTTATCCGGGTCGCTTGGGAATTCGGGTAACAGTACCATTACACGGCCGTAGGGGTAATAATCGCTATAGGTGTAGTTGCCGTATTCATCTAGCACGGGTACTTCCCGCAGGAATACCCACTCACCCCACACACCGTTATATTGCACAATGGGGCGGGCGCGGGGTACGCGGGTAAATGCGTGGGTTACCCCCATAATGGTAAACGTACCGTAGTTGGTTACACGTATTGTACGTACGTCTTCCCTAAAGTCGGTTCTAAAGCCGTGTTCGCGGGGGTTAAAGTCCTCGGCATGTAAATCTATTACATAGTCTTCCATGTAAATTTCAAAGTCGATAAAAATTTCAAATCCACCGGGGTTGCGGATGTACAACCTATCCACATGGTGGCCGGGGGGTAGGAACATAGAGTCTACAGGTATTACGCGTATATTTACTGTGTCAAGCCTGTTGCCATATAAATCAAGGCTACCGTATTCCCCAAGGAAGTCGGTCATATCATCCTCGCCGTAGCCATCTGCCCCTTCAAACAAGCTGGGGAGTACTTGGAAGGCAAGCTGCCCCGGTGGGTATGTCATTTGGGATGCCCACTGGAAGGTGGTAAGGTCGGTAATGGCAAAACCACCCCTGTTATGGATGATAAATCGCGCTTGGTCGCCGATATGGCCGGGTTGTCGGTGGTTAGTATCTGTTACTTGCAGGGGGTTTTCGCTGGCTTCGCTACCGGGCTGGTATACGCCGAAGCTCCAAAGCGAACTTTCAAGGTTACCGTATATATCCCTACTGCCCCAGCTCCATGGTTGTGTGGGGGTGTTGTGTATTACGTTGCCTTCAATGGGGTCAAACTCCAGTTCAAAATGGTGGTTACGCAATTCACCCGCGGTGCCTTGGTGAGGGTCGCTGGCTACGCCTGTGTTGCTGGGTTGTTGTAATACCGAGGTAACAACAATGTCGAAGGGTTCTATCCGCACACGTAGGGGGATAACCATCAGCGGGTCGTCGCTGGTAGATAGGGGGTCCCATATTACTAATTCGTCCCAGAAATAGTGTACATGCATACCCGTTGCCGCATGGGGGAAAGCGTGTTTGTGCGCATCGTGTACATACTCGTTAATAATAGAGAAACCCAGTTGGTTACGCGGCTCTATACGGATGTTGGACACGTTTTGGTCTGCTACGGGGTTAGTACGATGGGTGGTGTATATACCGGGGGTAAGGCGGAACGCGTCCTCTACCCCGTCCCATACCCCGTGCGTACCAAAGTCATACCTAACCCTACCACGGCGATGTTCCACAATGTTTTGCCCCGTTGTGGGTACATTGGGATGCAACTCGGGGTGGAAGTGGGTTAACGCACGGCCGGGGCGTAGCTCGCGTATAATTTCAAAGGGGGTGTGGTCTTGTAAGTGGGCAATTTCTTCTGCACGGTCGTTATGCCAATCTTGTATAAATTGGTTGCGCAGGGTATTTATCATTGCGGCGCGTTCATCGTCTGTTAAACCGTCGAAAACGGGGTCATCATCTGGGGGTATTACAAAGTCATTCATATCTATGGGGGGCATTAGCGCGGGGTCGTTTAATACACGCAATACGGAACGGAACTCCATTTCCAACCTATCCAGTTGAAGGGTGTGGTGCATTTCGTTTGCCATATGCCTGTAATGGGGGAATGCCATATTCCAGAAGTCAAATTGAATAGGCCCTAGGTCTAGGTCGTTAACATTGGGGACGGCGTAGAAGCCCAACTGACGTGTGCCAAAGTCCCATCCCATGCCAAAGTTCCGTCCTATAAATTGCGGTACATCGTAATAACGATGCCCAATATTTACACCGCCTTGGGTGGTATTCCAGTACGTACCCGCAGGTGCATTAGGTAAGTTATGTGTCATATCCCATAAACCTGTACGGGTTGCTTGGCGGGTACGGGGGGTATTCCACTGCCCTAAATGATTGGCAGAAGGCATAGTAAAGCTATGGGTATGCGCGGGCATATTGTCTGCGCCCATTAACACGGCGGTAGGCGCAACAAAGGAAGCGTGTGTATCTTCCAACTCTGCCGAGGTTGTGATGATTAACTGCCGTGGTAAAACTTCAAAGCGCAAATAAACCTCCAGTTCTATACCCTCCGCGCTAATAACGCGGAAAATGTCGGTATGGATACCGGCAGGCAAACCGGGGCGCGGTACAATACGGTAAATACTACGGCTTACAATGACGTTTTCTGTATAGCCGATAACGGGTGGCGGTATAATTTGTGCGGTTGCACAGCTACAACCGTTACATCTGCTACATACCACATGGGGTGCGCATTGGGGGGAGCAACGGTCTGCTACATTGGGCGCAGGTACGCAACAGGGGTTTGCGGGGTCGCAAGTGGGGGGGGGTGTACGGTCACGGCACAATAATTCATCCTCTAAACCACGGCACATGGCGCAGTTAAGGTTTGGACATTCTACGGTAAGACGGGGTGTTTCACACAGGGGTACTTCGCCCGTGCCTGCTTCTATACAAATGCCACATGTCCAACAGGGTGTGACAAGAGCCAAGTACCTTGTACAATTGCTACAGCATACGTCCAGTGTGGGTATGTGTACCGCTTCCCCCGCGGGTATACGTATAAATTGCGACTGGGGTACACGGCTTACGTCACGCCACCAAACAAAGTTGTCGGCAACGGGGGTGTTGGTAAAGTTACCATGGCGTCCCAAGCCCGCAGGTACAAAGCTGTGATGTTGCGCCCTTCGGTTGGTGTCTGTGATACCCCCTGTAATAGGGTTATACAACCCGTGCTGCATCATAAAGGGGGAGTTTGCACCCCTATCAAACGTACCCACTACATTGTAGATGGGGTCGCGACCGGGGTTAATCATTTCTAATAATAATGAAGAAAGTAAACCCTGCGCAGGGGGCGTACCACCCGTTTGCACGTTAATACCGCCGCCCATTTCCATCATAGACCATGTACGATTGGGTATACCACCCGCGCCCTGCCATGTATGGGTGGTATCCAGTGCAGGCAAACCACTATTGCTTGCTGTGCCGGTATCTACAAAACCTTCCTGCATTGCACCATACCCTTCAAAAGACGGCGCAAACGACCATACGGGAATTTGTCGGTCGGGCATGGGGAAAGTGTTGATGGTATCCGAACCATGTATACTGCCATGTATATCACTGGGCACTCTGCCACGGGACAAGTTGTGTACGCCCCACGCATTCATTACTTGTGAGTTGCCCGCAGGCCCCCACGAGCCAAATGTGGCGTTTGTACCACCCCATATACGGGTATTTGCTTCGGGGTTGTCTATATCTGGGGTGGTAATGCTGGGGTCGAGCCTCCAATGCCCCCACAGGTTACCCGCGGGGTTAAGGCGCAAGCCAAGATTGGGATGTACGGTAAAGGACAGGCGTACATCAATGGGGGATTGCCCCACTATGTGTATGCGTAAATAATCTACATACGTACCCGGGGGCAAGCCAAAGCGAGGCATAACGCGCACGTTATACCGCCCGTTACCGCCTACCAAGCTACCAATATAGGACATAACATCCCCACCCAGTTCAAACGGTGCAACGGTTTGTATTAAGTCATGCCCTGCCGTTAAACCGCGGTAAATCATAAAGGGGGAATTATTACCGCCCAGCAAAAATATTTGGGCGTTGGTTAGACGTTGTAAGCTCACGTCCCCTGCGAGTGTTCCTGCTTGGCGCATCATACTAAATTGCGACGTTGGTCCGCCACTGAGCCATTGCAAATGTGTTTCGGGAGTAAATTCGGCAGGGGGTATACCCGGGGGTGCCTCCAAGCCATTGGGAATTACCGCCATTTGCAAACCGTCAAATTCGGTATCGGGTACATTGTTGGTAATATTTACTTGCAAAAAGCCCGTGCGCATACGCCCACCCGCAGGCGCGCTTGCGCCCGCAGGACCCGAGTCATGCCCGTGGGTTAACAGATAATCCTCGTCACGGGGGTTAAATATCCACTCTTGGGGTACAACGGCAATGTTGGCGGGGGTTACGGTAAATTGTACGGGTACGTGCAATTCAAACCCATGCGCACCACGCAGGATAAGGGTATCTGTATGTGTACCCACGGGGCGCCCACCGCGTGGGCGTATCCAAATTTGGTTACGGTCGTAGTGGTAACCCGCTGTGGCAATCCAATTCCTTGTGCCTGTTGTGCGGTCAATATAGTGGGCGGTGGTAAGCTCGCGGGTAATTACAAAGGGGGTATTGGCATACAAAGGGTTAGCTACATTGGCTGCGGTAGTACGGGGGATAAATTCCGGGTGGGTTGGGTCTGCGGCTATGAGGGGATTGGCAAGTACCCATGCATTGTATGCGTTTTCCACGCTTAGCCATGTCATGGTGTTAATGCCCGTAATCGTACCTGTACCGCTTACGTTACGTACAATTACTTGCCTGTGGGCGTTTTCATCGTTTAAGTTAAACCATTGTACCGAGTTACCCGAAGGGGTAATGCCATAACGTGCATTAAACGGCCCACCGCCCATAAAGTCTGCATAACCCAGCGGACGATTAGGGAAAGTGAGAATACCGTCGTTTAAGCCCACGTTAGTTAATGGACAGTTTGCGGAAGTAATAATAGGGCGGTTCGGGTCAAGGGGGAATGGGGGTAAACCTGACGGCGTTACGCGAGGGCAATTACAGTTTGCCAGCATATCCGCAATGGGTTGCATAGCACAACTACAAGAAGAAATAGCCGTACGGCGCCCAAGCGGGGGCGGGCCACTAAGGCTAATGGAAACCCCCGGCGACATGGTGGTAACCTCTACGCGGAAAATGGGTTGCTCTACCGTAAATTCCACAGGGATACGCATAATAAAGGAAGGGTTACCTAATGCATCATTATTGCCCGTAATAATTAAATAGTCCCTATGTGTACCCACGGGCAAGCCGTGGCGGGGTATAACGCGTATATTGGCGCGGTCATTTACGGGGGCTACGTTTGCATGGTTGGGGAAGGCGTTGGCAGCCCCACCGGGTGTACCATAAGGCATAAGCCGTACGGCGGTGGGCCTGTTTGTGTTTTCATCTGTTAGCTGTGTGCCTACACGCAAGCCACGGCTGGTTACCATAAAGGGGGATTCGGTTATATCGTTTGTGCCAAGGTTATTACCATCGGCTACGGTATTGGTCGAGCCTACCCCTACCCTTACGCCTATACTTTCCCAGTGCCATGACAAATCAAACACGGGTAATGTACCCCTGTTAAATATGTTAATTTGCCGTGCGCTTACGCTACGGTCGCGCCTTGTGGCGTTAAAAAAGCTAATGTGGTTATCTAAGAAAGCAAAGTACCCCACATCCTGCGGGAAAACGCGGAACGGCGCGGGGGTAAATGGGAACTCACCCGGCGTACTTGGTCTTGTGGGTAAGGTAGGCGGTGAGGGGTTAATGGGGTTGGTTGGGCTGGGCACATCCAATGTATTGTGTTCAAAACCCGGCCAGCGGTTGGCGTTTGCCGCGGGTAGGCTATCGTCTACCCGTACGTGGAAGTATGGGGTTTCTATAATAATAGAAAGGGGAATTTCTAACCTAAAACCGTTTTCATCCCAAATTACCAATATTTCTTCATAAGGTATTGGCATACCCGTAATTGTATCATGCCGTGCGCGTAATATAGGCGTGGTTACACCAAGCACCAATTCTGTAGCTTGTGTAGGTGCTACCCGTAAATTTGCCCACCACAAGTTATTACCCAAAATGGGGTGGTTAAGCCCAATGTTATCTCCGGTAGTGTCCCCACCTACACTGAACGGGCCTTCACGCAGGGGATGCAAGATATAACGCCGTCCTACAGGGGCTAAGCGCATACCCAACAATACGTTATTTGCACCACGGCTGGGCCCGATGTCTAACCCCCGCGTAAACGAGCGGTTTATATGGAAGTACCTGCCGTTACCGTTAACCGAGTTGGGTACAAGGTTACGGTCAGCATCCAAAAAGTACCACTGCATATCCGCCACAGAGGTATAACGCGATAAGTTAACAAGGTTAATTTGGCGCGAGCCTAGAGGCACGGCGGGGTTAGAGGTATCTTCATTGATTGCACCCTGCCCACGGGGGGGGAATACGATGGACAGTTCAGGGTGGGTAAAGGGGTTATTTTCGTCATGGGATAAATCGTCGTGTTCCAATTCTAACCACTCGTTATCCGCCGTTTGCACGCGAATATGGAAGTCGGGTTCCAGTACATAAAATTCAAGGCGAATGCGCGTTTCAAAACCACCCTGCGCACTACGTAGCCATAAGTAGGCAACGTGGGGGCGCGGGGTTACGCCGTCGGCTTCAAATAAGGGGGGCAAACCTTCCGCAGGGCGTACGCGCAGGTTAATAAATTCCCCCGCTGCTACGCTGGAGGTAAACATACCGCCAATACCCGTAGCGCGCCCCGATTGTATACGTTGCCCTACTTCGGCACGTTCCATTACCACAAAGGGTACAGGGCCGTAGCCTGCTTCTTCCGCGCTTTCGCCGTCATGCCCTTCGGGTAAGCTCCAAATGTACGCATTATCATCGCCGGAAGTACGGAAGGTAATACCGTCGTTACGGTCGCCGGGGCGCAACGCACCCGATGGGTTAGCCAAGCCAATACCGCTAATGGTAAAACCACGGGCGCGACATTCGGCACTTGTACATACAAGGTTATTGGCAGAGCAAGCCGCATCACACCCCGTGCGGTTTTGTATGTCAAACTGCACATATGCCACCGTATTACGCCATGCGGGCGCAGGGGTTAAGGGGCTACCCGTCGCATAGGGGACATTAACCCTACCTACGTTTTGCCCAATAATGTGCGTGTCCACAAAGTAACCCGCCGTACGGGTGGGGAAACGCCAGTTAATTACGGGGTCGCGTAATGCGGGGAGGTTATCTGGGTTGGGTCGCCCAATTTGCCAGTGGTGGTTACCCGCTAACCAGTTTGTATCAATCCTATTGTCAAGGGGGTCGTGGGCGGTGGGCATCATAGCAACGGTGAAAACGTCTACCCTGTTAGGTACAACATAAACGGAAAGGTGGATAAAAGTCTCTAACCCTTCGTTGCTGGTAATTATCAGTTTTTCATGGTGCCAGCCGGGGTATAAGCCCATGCGCGGGTGTATGGTAATAAACGCAAACGGCATAGCCTGCCCCGCAGGACGTACAGGGTTAACGGGGTCACTTACGGTTACAGCGCGTCCCACAGGTGCAATGGACGAGGTAGCACCCAGTACACCTAATGCATTTTCAGTACGCAAGGTGTAATGCACATTAAAGGCAGACCGTATACCATGGTAAAACGCTTGTGCGTTACTGCCCAAACGTACCCCCGTGATGTGGATACCGCCACCCTCCGGGTCACCTAAATTGTAAAAACGGAACTGTGCTGCTTGTGCAGAACCTGTAGCCCCCGCATTAATATTGCCAAAGTGGTGGCGCAACTCATTACCCGTGGGGTTTACGTTAAAGGTTGGGGTTTCCAATGCAGCCATGTTAACGGGAGATTCGCCTAACCCGGGAGGGGTAAAGGGGCTACGTATGGGGTACATAAAATATCGTTGTGGAGTATGACCATGAGGAGGGTCTAGCGTTGCATTACCCCAATAGGGATTGGGTACACCACCCAGTGCGGGTGGCACAGGGAAAATAGGTACGCGGCAACGGGGGGTGGTAATGCGTATGTCATTATCCAAGCTGGCAAGGCGCATGGGTAATGTGTAATGCACTACCCGTGGCCGTGAAGGAGTTTCGGGAATTTCAATACGTAAACGGTGGTAATACGTAAAGAACGGCTGTGGCACATCAAGAGTGGCACGGTTTCCGTTTATTGTAATATTTTCCCACAAAACAGAGGTAGGTGTGGGGGTAGCTGTCCCTGTATGACGTTGCCATTGAAATTGCAACTGCGGTAAACGAGGTACCATTGGATCATGGTTAGCAGGAGGCGCAAGGTACGAGTCTGTAGCCAACCTGGGCGTAAAAAATACAGGGTTAAACAAGGGGAACAACTCCAGCGTAGCCATAGTACCCGCAAAAAAGCGGTTGGGTACATGAGCATAACGCTCTTCCGAAAAGCCCGAAGCCTGTGTCGCCAGTATTACACCGTCGGCTTGCAAGGTGTAGCGGTTAATGGGAGCTAATTCACCTAAACTATAGGCATCGCGTATAACCATAACTTGGTGTGTGCCTACTAAGGAGTTGTCATGCATCCGTGTTTCGTTAGCGGAAAGCACCATTAACCCCAGTGAAGGCAAATGCGCAAATACAAACGGATAATACTCGTCCACCATGCGGGACAACCGTATGGAAGAAATCATAGGCGAGTTAGCAAACGCCCACGCATGTATTTGCTGTGCATCAATTAAATCTATTAAATAAGGTATAAGCTGCTCGTGGGGCCCCGGCCCCATGGTATGCAATCGCGCACTGCCTTCAAACGCGTTGGCAGGAATACGGAACTGCTCTTGCGCGGCAGGTAACCCATCCACATGACGGGGCAACGCAATGGTTGTAAATACATTGCTGTGAGAAAAGGCATGTACGGCAATCGTCCCCAAGTACTGGTGCATGTCTAATGTATGCAGGTTAGGCCAGTTACTGCGGTTTAGTTGCGAAGGGTTTGTCGTACTGGGTGTACCCGATTCAACGCTGGGTAAAATTACGTGGCGGGTAGTACCTACGGGTACAAAAATATACTGATCAAAGGTACAGCCATAATACTCACAATTATCGCCGTCACAATCTTCATGGCAAACGCCGGGTACGAATTGCTCTTGCAATGTACCCGCACCCCCCAATACGGTAACAATCTCTACCTCTTCCGGGAAGGTAAAGCCCTGCCCTGCGGGTGCGGTATTGCGTATTGCACCCCACATACCTGTACCCACATTATTACCTGTATAACCACCGTGTAAGGGGATGGTATCGGTAATAGTAACATTTAAATCGCCGTCAAAATCGGGGCGCATTACTTCTATTTCAATGGCAAGTGAATTGGTGTCGGTATTTATTACTGTTGCGGGAATGCTTGCCATGGGAATTATACCCGACAATACCTCCGCAGGGTCGGTGTGCCATGCAAAGGTGTGATTTTGCAAAGCGGGGTTGTTAAAGGTAACGGTGGGTGTAAAGCGGTGCAAACCGGGCGTACCCGTTTGCATTGTGTTAAACGCGGGGAATTGCGGACTGGTGGGCGAGGGCCATATAGTAGGCCAGTTATAAAGTGCAGGAGTGGTATGCACAGGATGGTTACCTTCGTTCCAATTTAATGAGTACTCCCAATTAGGAGAATACGACCATACACTTGCACCCCAAGCAACGCTTGTACCACCAATATGACCCGAACGGGTTATACCGTCATTAAATATTCCACTGGCATTAGTGACAGCTGGGGTACGTTGCGCGGTAGTGTTTGCACCCAATGTTATCCACGTTACTTGTTGGGGTGCATCTACCCCTTGCTCCGCACCCGTTGCATATAAATGCACCAACGCCATAATTCCCGTTAAACGATTATTAGCAAACGAACCAAGGTCAAACCGTGACATGGTTGCAGGTACGGCACGCCCAAGGCTAGTTGCGGGTGCATTATTTTGCCCCGTTACAAAGTGGTCGCGGTGTCCCGTTACTGCACCCGTTTGGTTTAATATTGTTTCTGGCAAATACAAGCGTTGTATTACATAGTGGGGGCGCCGCACGGTAACGGTAATGGTGGGAGCGGTACCTTCTACATAGTCGCCTGTGGCGCGGCATTCATCTTCACCGTTTACAGGTTCCCAATCCCAGTGCAAATACCGCGTGGTGGGGTATGCATATTCCCAGCGGGCGTTTGCCCCTGTTCCCTGGCCTGTAGCGGGGATAGAGATTACATACCGCGGGTTGGTAAAGTTGGCTTCGAAGACATAGGTGCCGGCGTTTGCGGTTTGGTCTGCCCGTGCGAAGGGCTGCGGGGGCGTGAGAACGGTCCCATCTGCCGCGGCGCGGAAGCCATTGTCCCAGGTTACGGGGAGGTGACGGCGCACAAAACGGTAGCCCGCAGGGGCCGCCGACATACCCGGCGGGAATTCGCCGGGGGCGGTTATCTCCACGTCGCCACTTTCGAGGGCTAATCCGTTGCGTAATAGTATGGTTGCCCAAATGTGACCGGGGCGCACCACATCCCCCAGGGCCACGCCATAATTGAAATATTGACGGGCGAAACAGATGGGATCTTCGGCAGGTGTGTCATGGGGAAGGTTTACCCGGCAGGTGGTTTCGTTCCAAGGTGCTTGGCCGCAGGCGCACATACCCAAGTGAATTTCCACAATGGGGATATGCCTTACGTGTGTATATATAATAGGAAGCGATTGCTCCACTTCTGCGGAATAAAAGGCAAAACGCCGTGGGTCAATTCCTCCCGGCGTGGGGTGAAGCAAATTGACATTCGGGGCAAAGGAATAGGTGTTGGGAGCATTCCCATCGTAAACGAGGGAACCATCTGCCGTGCGCCATGTATGCCCGCCAATCATTTCCAGGGGCAGGAAGTACCAGCCTACCCCGGGGCCATATCCCCGCGCTTCGTCTTCGGGGGTTGCCCATGCTATGGCATCGGCTCCGAATTGGGCTTGGGCTGAAAGGGCCGCGCCGCTTGTCCAAAATCTTTCCACTTGCACACGCAAGGCAGGGGGCACCGGCCAAATGAGGTCGTCCCGTTCTGTTCCGAAGGGAACGCTTTGGTAGATTATCTCATCGGGTTCATCATCTTCACCGAAGGCGACGCGATGTATCCACATGGGTTCGACGGTTACATCGGTGTATTTCTTGGGGGGGGATTCCCATTGCAAACGCCAGTCGTATATGTCCCATGTTCCCCACACATCAGATTCAATGAAAATTGTACGGGTAATGCGCTGCACCACATCGTCGGTGGGCACCGCCGCAAAAACATATACGCCGGGACGTGTGTAATCGAAATTATCGGGAACGTTCCCATTTACTGCCCAATAAATGTCGTTGGGGGATATCCATGTAAACTCTGTGCCCAGCTCTAAGAAGATGCGCACATTGGTTGCCAACAACGGAGGCCCTACATCGTTGGGATTGTTTACTAATGCATGTAAGGGAAGCCTATCCGGTAATTGACTTAGAACTTCATCAACGGGGGTTCCGTATAAAACGGAGATTAGGGGGTCAACCGTGTCATAATCGAAGTCTAAATATCTAAACTCCGGGAAGTCGATAATCCGCACAACGGGGGGCAAGCCTGTGCCGGTTGCGACATCAAATGACTCGTAAGCGCCCGGGGCGCCCACACCAATAATTTGCACATCGGTATGCCAATGGATTTGGGTTGCAACGTTTGGCGAGGCAGTCTCCGGGAGCGCTCCCTCTGAAATTAACGTGGTTGTGCTTAAATTGCTTTGTGCGTATGCCAGCATATCGGCTGCATTCACCACCGGGATAAAACCATAGGCTTCATTCACTGCCACAGTCGGGTGGACTGCCAGGAAGGGCTGCAAGGCCGGAGAATTTACATCCACATAGTCGGGTGGGTTGGGCGGGAACTGCCACAACCATGCGGCGGGGCTGCTGGCGTTTTCATAATTCACCCACACATTTGCGGCGGCTACATTGTCAGCGGCAAATCGTAAAGGTATGGGAACGTTTTCATAAATAACGACATCCCTGTTTAAGCCGCCGAATACAGTGGCTCGGCCTTCAACTTCTCGTGGCAAGTTAAGGCTGCGCCGCATCACGCCATAGTAAAGGACTTCGCTGTTCCCTATCCACAGGGGGTGCAGCTCCATGATGGTAAGGGCCGGAGGTTCCATGGTGAAGGTTATCGTTGGGAATGTATTCGCGCCACTTACCCCTTCCAGGAAGTCGGGGGTTCCTTCGCAATTACTATCTGCAAATACGCCACGCAAGGTTTGTGCCCCAACGTAACGTGGGTTGAAGGGGGTTGTGCCGTCCAGGGTCATTCCATTCCAAGTTACATCCAGCCAGCGGTATACCAGTATGCGGGGTGGATTGATGTTGTATAGGCTTGGGTCTGCGGGGGGATTGTCTACTATGGTATCTGTTGCGCGCAGGCTGTTTTCACGTACCCACATCTGTACACGCACTTGCCTTGGAAGGCGGATGTATTCATTATCGTTGTTTTGCGCGGCTAACAATTCCGCAAAGGTTGTTCCGTAGGGGAGCGTTCCCATGTCAATGACGGGGGAAACATTCTCTGCCCGTACATGGGTATCACTGATGGGGATATAGTGCACAGTAACGCTAAAGTTCCCTGCATCGGCAATGCCGTTTTCTTGCTCGGCAGGACGGGGCGTGCCGTCCGCTTCAAGCACAATGTCAGTATTCACAATGGGCGTTAGTAAATAGGTATCGGGTATAAGCGCAGTCCCCGCAGTCATTGCCGCGGGCGATGTCCACCCCGTAATTTCCACCCAGTGTACAAATGCGTTGGCCGGGGTGCTATAGCGCTGTACTGTTACCGCAATGTGGGTGGGTAATATCTCTTCCACATCTGTGCCGGTGGTGAGGTAGGGCATGTGTCTTGTGTCGCTTGCGGGTACAAAGGCTCCGCCTGCATCACGGGTATAGAAGCTGCCAAACTCTGTAATGATAACCGGGCGTACTGTTATTGATGCGATTGTTCTTTCTGCTTCTGTTACGTCAATGGCTACGCTGTATGGTAGTAGGGGTCTGTTTGTTACTAAGGACTCGGTATTGCGTATCGCAACCAGGTTCTCGGGGTTTAGCATTACCGCGAATGGGAACGTTCCCACCGTAAAGCGCTCCGTATTGTTAAAAGTGTTTACTTGGTCAATATTCCAGAAGAAATGGCTTGCCGTTTCGCTTAACGTTATGGGTACGTTCTCTGCCACTCGTGTGGTAAGCCCGTCGTCTGCATACACATTCACAAATGCTCCGATGGTTTGCAATAGCAGTCTATTACTATCCCCATCTACCGTTGGCGTACCAAAAGGCACACTCACGTTGGGAACGGTTCCAAACCCTGTAATCACAAAGCGCGGCAGTCCAATTTCAATTACAACATCGGGCATAGGCAAGCCCGCAAAATCGCTATCCCCTACTTCATCGGGCAGGCTTAACTCGTTTGCAGTAATTGCCGCATTTACGGCAGCCTCCAAGTCATTCCATAGCGCCTCTCCCCACGATGGGAAGCCCGTCCACGCACTTTCACTATGCGCACGCACACCGTCAACTTCAAGTGTAGGTGTAAAATGCTGCATACGCTCACTCGTGGTACTTGGTCGACCATTGAGCGGGTAATTGTCATTCCCCCATGCGAAACTAATATCAACGTCCGCAGAAAAGGTATTCCCCTCAACCGTTGGCCACATGTTGGTTATCGCAAAATCGGCACGTACATGCTGGGGCACCGTCCAGTCTTGCAGACCTGCAGTCGCCATATTTCCGCTATCCAGCCAGTCAATTACCGTACCTTCTGCCGTCCCATAGGGAACGCTCCCCACTTGTGGGGGAGATACTTCCCACGGCGCATTGATGCTGAGCCAATGCAGGTTATTAATCGCAAATTCGGGTTCGTCGATGGTGACGGTTACGGTGGGGATAAGGGTGCCAATATCTGTTGTTACTTGCGATACGTCAACCATGGAAGGATTAACTTGGTTCGCGATTTCTGTGTAGCCCCCATGGTTTAGCGCTGCGATTAACAACGCCGTTATCATATCGGCTATGTCCTCTGGTGTGCCATTCAGCCCATGCGTAAATGCATGGTTTGCCCGTGGGATTATGCCATTGGTCGGATAAGTTGTCGAATGCCAATTTGCGGGAATATGAATGGTCAACACTGTATCGGATTCAACCATACCGCCAAAACCGTCGTCGTAATACATGCGCATGTCCACGTCTAAATAATTCGGCAATCCAACAAGGACCCAGTCATAAGGCGTCCCAAAGGTTACATCCAACTCGGCATTATCGGTACTCGCCTCAAAAACAGTGCCTGTAAAAATTGGCGGTCTGGCCATGTCATTGTCCGGGCGTTGCGCCCAATTCCAGCCACTTTGCAAACGCACATCGGTAACCACAAAAGCCGCAGGTGTTGTGGCAAAGGGCATGGGAAACGGCAACGGAATAGGCGTGGCTACCAATGGCGGTAACATGGGCGGCGCTAATGCAGGTGGGCTGGTGGTTGTCACAGGTGGCGCAGTGCCGTCGGTTGGGGGCAACGCTACCACCGGGGCATCTCCATCGGGAGCGATACCATCCGCGTCATTACTGGGCCCTTCGCCCTGTGCATCCTCATTGATGCATGTGCCACTTGCATCTTCACATTGGCACTTTTCTGTTTCATCACCCTCTTTATCTTCATCATTTTGCGTTTCATTTTCGTTGCGTTTTGATTCACGGTCATCTTCGCATTTTTCATTGCAACAATTGCATGGGAGCGTTCCCGCTTCGCCTTCATTTTCTCCACCCACCTCTGGGAACGTTCCCAGCGCAGGGGGAGAGGTGGTTCGGCCGGCATCATTAACCACGGTATCGTCTATATTATTTTCCGCAACATGCAAAGAAGGCCCAAAATGAGCCGCTTGTACCGGAATCACGGGCATAATTGACGATAAAAACATGATTATCGCCAACCAAAACGCAATGATTCGTTTACCATTTCTATGTTCGTGACCACCCATTGGACAGCCCTCAATTCAAGAGAAAAACCTGCGCACATTATAGCAAAAAACGCGCCTCTTGCATAGCTACAAAAACGATATTTGGGCTGGTATTTTTTACATTCTTTTTACATTTATCACACATAGAAGCAGTATATCGTTTGTGCTATATCCAGTAATGGAACGCTGATTTTTGCATAAAAAAAGCAGCTTTGCTATCAAGCAAAACTACTTTATACCACTCCGCCTCGACCAGGATTCGAACCAGGAACCTACCGGTTAACAGCCGGTTGCTCTGCCGTTGAGCTATCAAGGCATATTACATTACTTTCCTACAAGTAAGCCGCGCCCAACTAAGGCACGGCGCACACATTAAAAACTAAACACAGAGAAGGAAAGCGAAGCCAAGAAACAGCGTTTCCTGTATAGTTCAAACGACCAGTGGGTTAGCTAGTAACCCTTGCCGAGTTCCTCGCTAGATGTCGTACTGCCTTGTG